>MDTG01202671.1_pt1 | contig 17522 bp, 13 predicted proteins | sample 811421 | NCBI WGS metagenome assembly MDTG01 (sample SAMN05326645, study PRJNA326480) | marine metagenome | isolation source: seawater | place: Pacific Ocean: South East | collected 2011
AGCAACAGGAGAAAGATGGGAAAAAAGAGGAAAAAGGATGGATGAGCAAATTGATATTCTTAAAGGACTTATGAATGGAGAATATTTTTCTTACAAAGGTGAGTTTTATGATATTCCAGAGTTAAAACTATGTCCTGCTCCCTCAAAGCCAGTACCCATACTGATAGGAGGGCACTCTAAACCAGCGCTGAGAAGAGCTGCAAGAGTCGGTGATGGCTGGATCAGCGCTGGCTTAAGTATTGAAGAAATAAAATCACTTATTGATCAAATCAACGATTTCAGAAAAGAATATGGCACTCTTGATCATCCTAATTATCAGTTTCAAGTAATGGGAGAAGCTGCATACTCTCCTCAAGGCATCAAACAATTAGAGGATCTTGGAGCTACAGAGGTAATTGTTGCTTTTAGGAATGCATATGAAGGTGGTTCGGACGATAGGACGCTCGAAGGAATGATAGCTGAGATAAATTGGTATGCTGAAGAAGTAATTAAAAAGTCTAAATAAGAAAAAATGGTCGGGATGGCCGGATTTGAACCGACGACCACCTCACCCCCAGCGAGGTGCGCTACCAGGCTGCGCTACATCCCGAAATCAAATTAAATTAAATTAATATTATAGTAATAAAAATTGCATAATAACTTTTACTAAGATAACATGCGCTTCCTGAAAGAACATACTTAATATGAACGAAAAAATATTACCTATTTCTTGCATTAATCTCAGATTAGGACAAAATGTTGCTTTTATACGTTTAATTTAAGATAATATAATTTAACTGTTTCAGAGGAGTTTACTAGAATGGCCAAAATCAAAAATAAACTAGCATATTTGCTTGCATTGATAACGCCTGCTTTTTCAACCAGCGTAATAGCCGATGAAGAACCTGCTACTGCCGAATCTGTAGAAAAAGCTAAAGAAGCCGCTAGCGGTTCTTTGAGTGCTGGCGCAATTGCCGCAGCTGTTGCTGCCGCCGCTGCTATAGCAGCAGCAAGTGATGATGATGATTCACCCGCGCCAACTCCAGCACCAACACCTGCACCTACACCTGCACCAACTCCAGCACCTACACCTGCACCTACACCTGCACCAACTCCAGCACCAACTCCAGCACCTACTGAAGTGGTTGAATATGTAGAAGAAGTGATTGTTGAGGTTGATAAAACTACTACAGAAGAAACAACTGTCTCTTCAAATGTTGCTGAGGTTGTTACACAGACTAACACTACAACAACGACTGTTATACCCGCTACTACATCACAAGTTATAACTACCGTTACTGCAACAAGAACCACATCCGATGAATCTACATCTACTGCAACTCAAACTGCTGTACTTACTAGAGAAGCTGCTGGTACTGAGACATTTACTGCTACTGGAACTGACTTCAACTTAAGAAATCCTGGCACTAGTGCTACACCTCTTTCTTCAGGAGACTCTCGTCTGAACGGAAGTAGCCATCAGGTTGGTGGTAATCCAGTTTACATTATTGAATTCACTCGAGACACAACTGTTGTTGAAGAGTACGTCGGTGAAGTTGTTGTTGAGGTAACTACTCCGGCTGTTGTTGAGGAATTTGATGTTGAAGTTGTTAATACTGTTGGTGATCCTGAAAGGACGGAAGAAGTTGAAGTTGAAATTGAACTTGTCCTTGAAGCCGAAACCACTGTAGACGTCACAGTTGAAACACCTGTTACAGTCGCTGGAACTGCAACTGCAACTGCAACTGCAACAAGAACTCAATTTGTAGAGTAAAGAGTTATAAAACCAAAAAAGGACGCTTAGTGCGTCCTTTTTTTTATCTATTTATAATAAAAAGTAATTTCAATTTCTCCAAGGCGTGGATGGATTTGCTGATTAGATTTGATAACTTGCCCTGAATCATCGAACCAATAAATATTTTTACCAGTCCATTTAAACTTAGAGGTTGAAAAATTTTCAATCATCACAGTAGCATCAATCTTCTTTATAAGCTCTATCTTTTCTTTATGAGAATTTTTAAAGAATGAATTTTGATTGATTAAAGCTTTTGGATTTGATAACTCAATAAAGTACTGAGAACTACACTCACCGCAATTAAGAAAATTAATTTTAGGATTTAGTATATTAATATCATATTCAAGACCGATAGTTCTGATTATTTTTCCATTATTTGTAAAAATCACTTCGCCATTACTACCGACCCACTCATAAACATTATTATTAATAGATAAAAGTATCATCAAACCCGAGCCCGATCTCCCAATATTTATTTTTGCAAATGAATAAGGCGCCTTCTCATAGGAAGACATTGTTACTTCTATTTCTGGAGGACCATATATTAAAGAACGAGCTACAGCAGGGACATCTTTAAATTCAACTAATGAGCAGGAGCTAAGGAATATTAAACATATGCAAAAATATTTAGTCATATAAATCATCCCAATCCCTAAAGAATGTTTGTTTATGGGCTTGCTCAGTTACACCCCACAGATAAAAGCCATGATTGAGTGGAGCCGCACCATCACGTGTTAATGGTTTTAAACCCCATGTAAAAACATCTTTTGTGTATTTTGTAGAAAAGAAATCAAGAGGGACGTGAAAGTAGAATCCTTTATCAAAACTACCCTCTCCAAATTCTCGTTTACTTATATCTGTTCTCGAAAAGAATACGCCTAATTGAAACCCACTTTTAAATCTCCTAGAAAAATCAAAACTTAGTCCAGAGTCTCTAGCCAAAAATCTTCCACCCCTAACCGCAAATAGTATGTTTGATTTTGGTTCAATGTAATAGAAATTAATGTGGCCAGTAGTAGTAATGTAATCCCTTAAACCAAACATCAGGTCATAATCTCTCTGTTGAACTCTCCATAGCTCAGCTCCTATTCCATAATTTTTATCAAAAGGCCTATACAAAAATTCAGATCCTATGCCGGCGAACATAGTTTCCAAAAGTCCAACAGACATCTTTCCATAAATATTTGGAGTTGGATTTATGAAATAATTAAGCTGAAATCTATCTATATTATACTTTTGACTATTCTTGAGATATTGAACAATATCAGTTCTGACATGGGGAAGAATACTATCAGACGCTAGCTTAAGATTGTCAAGATTATCAGTGATTCCAATTGAAGCGCTTGTTGACAATGATAGGTTTGAATCAAAGAGTATTTCTCCATCATAAGTTAATCTTAGGTCACCGAAGAAGAAACCATCTGGTCCCCCAATTTGAGTTCTTAGTGTTGGTTCTATTTTATAAAAATTTACAGGAAATGGTTTGCTAGGATTATATTTATATGATCTGTCCTCATACTTTTCTGGTTTAATTTTTATATCTCGTGCAGCAACTCTAAAAGAATTTGCCGGTAAGTTTTTTGAAAATGAATTTCTGTCAACTTCCATAGAATACATTGCCATTCCAGCATTAATATTAACAATATTGAAGGTTGAAATATTATCTGGACTAATTTCAGCTAAAACTCTGGTTACTCTTCCAGCTGCTTGCATGTGACTTGCATGAGTTGACTGAGAGAATGCAACTGAAAGGACATCCTCATCAACTGATGCTTTTTGAAGATAATAATCTCTATCATTTAAATTTTTTAAAATGGATCTATAGAAGAAAAGTTCGTTAGAAGAATTTACCTTCCTGACAATCCTTGCATTTTCAACTGGAACAGGTGGATTAATTTTTTTTAGTTTTTTATTTTTCTTTGATAAATTTAAAGCATATGAGAATCCAAAATTAAATGTAGTGCCTTTAACATAGCTAGCTTTTAAATGTAGATTTTTGTTCACAGGATATGTAAATCCAAAATTAACTCTAGACTTAGCATCTTCAACTGGCTCATAAGCAAAATTAGATGCTGCTCTACCCAATCCAAATGCTTCTTCAAGATAATTTGTAGAGTCATATTCAAGTTTAAACCTTAATCCACGGGCATTTGGAATAAAGATTTCAACGCCTCCAAAAATACCAACTGTTCCTCTAAAATATCTATCAGTAACAAACTCTCCTCCTTGTCCACCGATGTTGTTACTAACTCGTTGATTCACTCCATCTCCGAAAATAGATAAAGGATTTTTATATCTTCCATGAGAGAGGTCGCCCCACCCTAATCCTAATGTAAAATCAAAATTTTTAATAAATTTGGAGGCAACTATATATTCAGCTTCAAATTGATTACTACCTGCTAAATCTCTTATTCCAAAAGCTACACTGGGTAAGATATCAGTTTCTTGAAGTAGCCTGATTTTTACATCAAATCCTTTGTCCTTATAGCTTTGCGATCCACTGAATGAAGAAACATTACTATAAAGAGCATTATTTATATCTGTATACCCATAAGTTGCCTCAAGCCAGCTAAATGGATATGCAATAATGCTTCCTCGTAGATATGGTTCGTTATGGCTCCAACTTAAAGCTAAGCTTCCCTCATCATGAAGTCTAGCTGATGGCATTTGAATAATTCCTGTGGTGCCATAGTTTGAAAAGCTTGGCAATCGATTTGGATAAATATAATCATTTATATCTGCTAAGGTTGGAAAAGAAGCAATTAAAAGTAGTAGATGTAAAGTATATTTTTTCACGAGCAACTTCTTAAAATGCTCAACTTATTTCTATTAAAATATCAATCGTTTGTAATAGAATTAATTGATGCCAAGGACAATGTTAAACTACTTAAAATAGGAGCTACCGCAGCTGCAAACATTACACCTTCAATCTTACCAAGCTCTCTTGGAAGATAAATAATTGATCCAGGATAAATATCATGACTATGGCTAAACAAATTAAATCTTTGTTTTTCAAAATAATGAGACATTCCGTTTGGATCAATTAGTATCATGTGTTCGGTAGCACTGGATTTTTTGCCAGCAGCCAATTCAATATAATCGTTTACATTAAATTCAGGATTATATGGCAGTGTAACTGGCTGATTGAAGTCTCCAAATAGATAGACATGTTGAGGAATAGAGGGGATATCTATTATATCCTGATCCTCAAGCCTAACATCTAATCCTGGATTAGACTTTAAAGTACTTAAATTAAAATCTACGATTACTCTTCCAATGGGATCTTGAGACTGAAATTCTTCGATTAATATCTTAAGAAAATCACCAGTAAGTGGTTGTTGTGAACCTCCTCCAGCCCCTTGCCCAAGGTTAGATACTAAAAAATTTATAGTATCAGCATATATCCTCTTACCAAAGACAGTATCAAGTTCTTGAATAGATTTTCTATAAAACATTCCCCCAAACTCATAGGAATCCTCTTTATATCCGCCCGCCATTGATATGACTTGGGAGAGTGTTGTGCCATCCTCGATAGTATATTTACCTGGTCTTTGAACAGCTCCTGAAACAGTTACCTGAGAAACCGCTTTGATTTCTTTAATGTACTTTGGAACTGTTACAACATCCCTTGGCTGCAACTTAATATTAGGCAAATTATTTTTTTGAATTTCAATATATTCTATTCCGTTAATACTATCTCTTTCCAATGTTATAGAATTTGCATTGAAGCTATCTTGACTATATCCCCCAGCAAATCGAACTAAGTCAGCTAGCGTTTCTCCAGTTTTAATGTCGAAGAGTGCCGGCCTGTTGACGCCACCGCTAATCGGAACAAAGAAGTCGATAGGCTTTGTAAAAATAGTATCTCCGGATCTTAAATTGAAATTAAAAATGGTTGTTTTACCAGAAACTAAAGTTTCATATAGGTCAAGATTAAAAATTTCTTTTTCTGCTCTTATAATTGATATGTTTCTAAAAGATCCTAAAGCATTAATGCCTCCTGCTACATTCAGAGCATGTAGAACATTTGATCCTCCAGAAATTGTGTAAATTCCAGGTGACTCAACCTCTCCCAACATTATTACTTGAATATCTCTAAGCTCAGCCAATGTAACAAAAACTTCGTTCCCAATAGACTTTGCTTGTATGAAGCTATCAATTATTTTTTGAACATCATCAAATGTCTTTCCAGCAATAAAAATTTTTCCAAATTCCTGAATAGAAATAGATCCATCTCTATCAACATAAACATTATCTAATTTAGTTGAATTGCTGCCAACAATATTTATGCTTAACTTATCTCCAACATCAACAACATAGTCCCCACCTAAATTTGGAACATTTACTGGCATAAAGGTTGATTGAGTTGAATTGAAAAAATTTAAGCCGAATCTTTCAATACCATTTAAACCTTCATCCTCTTGATCCATTTTTTTCTCAAGAACAGAAAGTTGTTTTTGGATAATCTTTAATGCTTCGCGATTTTTGAGTGAAGAAGTTTTAGAGTTAAGTAGTTTATCAACTGGATTTTGAGCATCAGTCTCATCAGCAGCAAGCTCTTCTTGAACGTCCTCAGGAAGGCTATTTAAAAAATCTTCATCAAGCGAGGAATTTGATTGAGAAAAAACATTAGTTGAAAAAGTGACCAACAAAAAACAAAAAACATTTATTGCATGTATAGCTTTTATTTTCAACATATCTATCCTCTAGAAATTATAAATATAAAGTTAAACTATGAAGGATAACTTTCTATACTGAATTATATATTCTAGTCTTAACTTTTCCTATTATTTAAAAATCCACAGCTAATTTTCAAGAATCTTTTGAAGTGACAAATAGTAAGAATTTTGAGGACATGCACTAAGCTTTCTCAATAACTCCTCTTTAGATATCAGTCCATTTTTTAATGCTTCGTGTTCTGGAGAGCCAACCAAAACTCCAAGGCGTTTTTGCAATGAAGAAATACAATTTGATGAATCTTGAAGAGAATCGAAAGTTCCTGCATCCATCCAAATAGAATTTTCTCCTAGAGAAGTACATTTAAGATTGTTATCACTTAAATAAAGCTGATTTAATTCGGTTATCTCGAGTTCATTTCTTTTTGAGGGCTTTAAAGATTTACAAAATTTTACAACTTTATCATCGTATAAATATAATCCTGTTACCGCTTGATTTGAAATAAATGTATCTGGCTTTTCAACAATTTCGATTGGAACATTATCTTTAGTTTTTATAACTCCATATCTTTCAGGGTCATCAACAGAAATTGTAAATATGTGCGCTCCCCCAGTAAAATTTACAAAAAGATTTCGCGTTAGATTGTCTGAAATAAAGATATTGTCTCCAAGAATTAGAGCACAATTTTCTCCATCAATAAAATTTTCACCAATAATTAATGCTTCAGCAATTCCTCTGGGCTTTGATTGTGTTTCATATTGAATACTGATTCCAAATTCGCTCCCGTCTCCTAACAGTTTCATGAATAAATCAATTTGATTAGGATTAGATATTAATAGAACATCATCTACTCCAAGAGAAATTAAAGTAGAGAGAGGATAATAGATAAGTGGTTTGTCATATACTGGTAACAGTTGCTTTGAAACAACAGAGGTTAAAGGATGTAGCCTTGTACCTGATCCACCTGCCAATATAATTCCTTTCATAAAAGACTCACTGTTTCATTAAGAGAAGTTTTCCAATCTTTATGATTATAAGAAAAATTTTGGCAGAAAAGAGAGCTATCTAAACTTGTATCAATCGGCCTGGGTGCTGATAACTTGAAAAATTCATTATCTACCTCTTGAACAGACTTACTAATTTTAAATCTTTTATAAATTAAATTGGATATTTCACAAAGGTAATGGAATCGTGAAACTCTTCCCCTGTCTGAAAAGTGATATATTTGATTGAATTTTGATGAGTCCTCTAAATATTCAAGCATGGATAATATGCCCCTGGCTAAAGCATTTGCTGAAGTGGGAGATCCATAAATATCTCTCGCACCATATAAGTGACTTTTTTCTTGATGTAATAAATTCTTAATTTTATGCAAAAAATTATTTTTAGTCGGATAGTGGCTATACAGCCACGAGGTTCTTATTATTACAAAATTATTGCAGAACTCCTGAATTGATTGCTCGCCACCTACCTTTGATCTTCCATATGCATTTATAGGATTAGTTTTGTCAAACTCAGTGTAATGTCCTTTTTTGCCATCAAATACAAAATCAGAAGAAATATGAATAAAAAAAATCTTTGACTTTGAGCAGTACTTTGCAATTTTCTCGACTGCGATATGATTAATTAAGAATGCATCATCATTAGTCTCGGCTTCCTCTACATCATTGAATGCACTGCAATTAATAAGGATCTTGTTGTCATATTTTTCAAGAACTTTGTCAATATTATCAGCATTTCTCAGATCTAAATCTTTTGAAGAAATACCATCAATATGAAATTCTGACTGATTCGTTAAACTCATACCCAGTTGACTATTTTTTCCTAATAAAGTTATCAATTATTCCACCAATCCTGATTATTTATGTACCAATCAATAGTAATTTTTAATTGTTCTGCAAAATTTTCATTAGCTTTCCAGCCAGTTACTTTTTCTATCTTTGAACTATTTATTGAGTACCTAAAGTCATGACCTTTTCTATCTTCAACAAATTCTATTAAATCTTGTGATTCTTTATATCCGTATTCTTCGTCAAGAATTTTTACAATAGCTTGAATTATTTCAATATTTGAAATTTCATGTCCTCCTCCAATATTGAATCTTTCATTAATAAATCTATTTTCTTCATATAAAGAAAAAATTGCTTCAATATGATCATCTACATATAACCAATCTCTGATATTAGTTCCATTACCATATACAGGAATCTTCTCATTCGAAATTATCTTCATAATTGTCTTGGGTATTAATTTCTCTAAATACTGCCTTGGACCAAAATTGTTACTACAGTTTGTTATAAGATAATCTATTCCAAAAGTTTTTCCCCAAGCCTCAACTAGCAAATCAGAACATGCTTTAGATGCAGAATAAGGGGAACTTGGCGAGAAGTTAGAAAGCTCTGTAAAAGAATCCTCATTAAGATTGAGAGAGCCAAAAACCTCATCTGTAGAAATATGGTGGTATAAAGTATTTTTACCATTATTCGTATTATCAACCAGGCATTGGAGAATATTATATGTTCCTATTATGTTTGTATTAATAAATTCAATTGGCGAGCTAATTGAATTATCCACATGAGACTCTGCAGCAAAATGAACAACTAAGTCAAAGTGTTTTTTTGAAAAAATTTCTTTTAATTTTTCAGCATTAGTAATGTCAATATTACAAAAATTGTAATTGTTAAATTGATTCAAGTAATTTTGAGTATTTGGTGATGCTGCATAACTCAAATTGTCTACATTTAAAAAATTTATAGAGGAAAATTTTTTGCAAGACTGTGAGATAAAGTGGGAGCCAATGTATCCATTCCCGCCTGTAACAAGAACCTCTTTAATATTTTTCCCACTAATCATTTTGAATTAAATAATCTTTAATTTCTTTTAAAGAGCTTCCCTTTTGATCTTTACTTGAAAGGAAGTAATGCTCCATTTTTGGCCATTTTATATTTATATCTTTGTCATTCCAAAGTAATGTTCTTTCATTTTCAGGAGAATACTTATTGTCTAATTTATAAGCCACAATTGTATTTGGAAGCATTGTTATAAATCCATGAGCAAAACCTCTTGGTATATATATGGTATGTGGACTTTCAAGATTTAGCTTAATTTTTCCGTATGAAAGAAAAGTATCAGAATCTGGCCTCAAATCTATGACAAAATCAATTATCTCACCTTGCAAAACATTAATAATTTTTGCCTGGCTGTAAGGAGGCAATTGAAAGTGCATTCCTCTGACAGTCCCTTTATTAATAGAAAATGAGGCGCTATCTTGAACAAATGTTGATTCTAAATCATCAATACTAAATGTATTGAGGAAAAATCCTATATCAGAGTAATAAATTTCTCTATTAAATATTTTTATACCTTTAAATTGATTTAGTGGCAGTAATGACATTAGACCTTGATAGACATTGGTTCAGGTAAAGGAAATATTAACTTTGTACCCTTTTGAAAAATTCTTTCTGCTTTTTCTAGAATATCTTTCTTGTAATTCCAAGCATTTACAAGCAGAACATCGTATTGTTCTTCTGCTAACTGATCTTCATTGATAATTGGAATATTTGAGATAGGGAAAACTTTTCCTATTTTAGTAGGAGATGTATCTACACAAAAGCGAATAGTCTCATTATCTAATTGTAACAATGAAAACATAGTAAATGCTTTCGCAGGAGCTCCATATGATCCAATTATTAGGTTTTTTCTTTTACATTCATTAATTTCATTTAGTACAAATGATTTAACTTCGGTAATCTTATTTAGAAATAATTTAAAAATTTTTTGGTCCTTAAATAAACTATCCTCGATTTTAATTTGATTTAAAAGCGCATCAGACTGCCCAATATCTTTTGGAGATGCAACAAATACTATAGAACCACCATGAACATCTGAGAAAAATATATCATGGAGAAATAACTCATGTAATGAGAGTAAATTCATCATGCTTTTTACAGAATAGAAAAACATGTGTTCGTGATATATCTGATCAAACTCACCATGAATGAGAGTATCGATTGCATATGCATTTTCAATAAATATCAAGCCATCTTCTCCTATAATTTTTTTCATCCCAAAAAGCATATTTGATGGATCAGAATTATGAGCAAACATATGTCTTGCCATAACTAGACCGATATTCGATTTTCTTGACAAGATTTCCGAGGCAAGGTTTTTATCAAAAAACATGTTCAAGGTTTCTATCCCTGAATCATTAGCGATTTTTGCAACATTTTTAGCAGGATCTACTCCAAGAACAGATGAGACATGAGGGCTAAAAAACTTAAGAAGATCGCCACTGTTAGAACCTATTTCTACTATATCTAAATCCCTTAAATTAGTAATCTTTTTTTGTGCGTAATTAAGTAAATCGCCATAGTGTTTTAGTAGTGAGCTAGACTTTGGTGTAACGTAGGTATAGTTACCATAGAGTAAATCTTCTCCTAGACAATGTCTTAATTGGAGATTGAAGCAATGATTACAAAAATCTAATATGAGTGGAAATGACCTATGCGACTTTTTTTCAGTAAATGTATTGTCAAAATTATTGGCTGGAGGTGAATCACACAAATATGTTATTTCATCGAGCTCTTTGTTATCGCATATCCTGCAACTCGTGCTTATTTTTATCATAAATAGATTAATTGACGTAGATACTCTATTTTAAACAAAGTTTGTTAAGAATGTAGGAAGTATTTAAGTTTTATTTCTTAAAAGAGCGTGTTCATTTTTTCTAAGATGATTGATTGAGTACAGATAGATATAATTTTGATACAGCGCTCACGGAATAATGTTCAATTATCTTTTTTCTTCCATAAATACCCATATCTTTTCTAAGATTATTATCATTTGCCAATAATGCGATCTTCTCCATCCATTCATCAGAGGAATCTACAAGAAAACCATCAGATCCATTGGAAACTATATCAGTTGCTGTTCCAAAATTTGTTGAAATGGAAGGAATGCCAATAGACATATATTGAAGTACTTTTAAGCCGCCCTTTCCTAATGCCCAATTCGATGGAATAATTGGATAAAGCCCTATATCTATTCGATGCAAATCCTCTATTTCTGTCTCCTCACGCCATTGAATTACCTCAAGATCAATATCGGGAATAAAATACTCAAAGTTTGTTATCAAAACCAACTTTAAATTCATTTTTGAGCAAGTGATTCTTAAAATATCCTTGATAGAATCTAAGTATGGTTTAGAGCTAAAAGTGCCTGTCCAACCAAGGGTAATTTTCTTTTTTTCTTTATTAGAGACATTTGGTAAAAATCTTGTCTCATCTAGTGAGCAAGGAATATAAGTAGCGTTATGAAATTTATTTTTGTTTTGACAATATTCTAGAATGTATGGCGAACTAGTGATGATATGGGAAGATTTTTCAATCAAAAGGTTTACTTTTTTCTTGCTCTTGAAAAATCTTCTTAAAGAATTTTTTGAAGAAGGATCTTCCTCAGTATGAATTGCGTCATCGAAATCATAAATTACATTTGGCGCCATCAAAAGAAATAATTTTTCTATAAAATTATCAAAGAGCGGTGTGACCCACATACAAATATATACTTTATCAAAACTTCGTAATCTAAATATGTCAAAAAATCTTTTGAAATATCCCTCAATTGTTCCAATTATTTTTTTAAGGATATGGCCTTCCTCATATAAAATTTTCCAAGTCATTAATGAAAAAAATGGAGAAATTGTGATCTCAAAGCCATCCTCCCTCCAAAGATCAAAATATTGCTCATATTTTAATCTTTGTGTTGCAGCAACACCCTCAGGATAAGGGCAAATTATGAGGATCTTCTTTGAATTAGACCTATCTTTCATAATTTATTTAATAGTCTTGGAAAAAAATTTCGTTTATTCATACTAATTAAGTAAATTATGAAGGTATATATAAAAGTGTACTTATATCTTGCATAGGTAAATTCGTTTTCAATTATCAAAGAATTTAAAATTATTCCAATAGCAAATGAAAAGAAAACTAGATAAAATTCTGGAGATTTCAAAAATGCCCTTTTGTTAGTAGTGACTAATAAAATAATTAAAAAAATCTGAACTATCGATTCAAAGAAAAATATAGATGATCTTAAGCTATTTGGAAATGGTCTCAAGATTCCTTGGATAAATTCTACTGGAGAGTAAATCAAAACTGAGGTAACTGATTCAAATGGAAGAAATGTTCTAACAAGAGCAACTTCTTGCGTCTCAACTAAAAAAGCGATTTTGAAAAAGTTGAGTGTTGCTAAAACTTGATCGCCTAAAATATATATTAATCCTAGAGATAAAAAAGAAAATATAATTAAATTTTTAAAATTTTTATTAGCTCTAAATATAAAAACTCCCAAGTAAAGAAATGAAAAAACTATCCCATTTTGAGTTTTGATCGCAAATAAAAAGAATAAAAAAATTGATGAAAGTAAAAATTTATTTGATAGGACAAAATATAATAGAAAAATTTGTGCAACAAAAACTAAATTATCTCTCAAGCCTATAGATGAATATAAAAGCATCGATGGTAATAAGAAAACTAATGCGAGCAGCACTAAATTTTCTTTAGATTGAATCCTAGTTTTTAAGAAAACATATGAAAATAATAAAAATAATTTATTTAGCATGCCTACTGAAGAAAAAGTTGCAATCGACGGTATCGGAATTAGAGAGTAAACAATTGCAGGTAGTCCTTTTTTAAGCGAAACAAATGATAGGGAATCCTCAGAAGATGATCCAATATTTGTTTGACAGCTTATCTCATCGAAATAAAAATTATCTTTAAAATCTTTTATACATCTTAAATATCCTCCTATATCTGGGAACAGACTTGGAGTAAATTGAAGCAAAATATTAATTAAAAATGTAATGAAAAATAAAAAAATCCAAAAAAGCATTTCTTTGCTGGTAAGCATTTTGAAAAATAAAAAAAAAACAACCACTAAACAGCAAAATATTAAATTGGGAATTTCTGAAAAAAAGTAAATTAAAAAATTATTGATTGAGTAGTAATCGACTAGCGGATCAAAAATCATGAGACAATGAGATTTCTTTCATTAAATATTAAAGCTTTAATCTAATCCCATTCAATTTCTTTGATTATAAATTGATATGAATGGAAACCAACACTCAAAAATATGCCCATAGATATAAAAAGGAATATAATAAATAATATATTTGGCGTTACAGGATACTCTGAAACCTCTATATCACGCACAATCAATATTTTATAAAGCTCTTTTGTATTAATCAGAGATTTTTTCAGCAATTGATTCTGCAAGATTTCACTAAGAGCGTCTCTTTGTGCAATTGAATCAATTGAATTAAGCTCAGTAGTCAGAAACTGAATCCTTTCGTCAATTTGGGTTCTTTCAGATTTTTTAAAAAAATTATCAGTCTCTATTATAAGTGCCTTAATCATCTTTTTAATTTGATCTGGTGAGCCTGTATATGCAGTTACATATAAAAGATCAGCATATTCGTCATACTGAACACTGATGGATCCTCGAATTAAACTATTGAGAAGATATGTATTAGGGATTGGTTTATAACTAACGCCAAGCAAAGAGAACTTCAAGTATTTTAACCTTGAGGATAAGTTCCAAATTGGGGCATATTCATTAGTTTGATCATTATAATAATCTCCAAAAAACTCTCTTATTGCATCATTATTATTTTCATAGTTTTGAGTTACCTCCATAGAAAATAATGCCTCTGAAAATTCATAATAAAATTTAGAAGCATTTTGGCTCGGTTGACCTAATGCAAGTGAAACTAACGAGCTTGAGTTAAGGCCCTCTTGTTGATCATTTTTTTGGTTAATTGCAATTGTTACAGAATATTCTGGCGTTGAAAAAGCTATGAATGTGCAACCAAACAAAAAGGAGGCAAAAGTAAAGATCAATATAGATTTATACCTAAGCTTTAACCATTCATAATAATTTTGAAGATTGTTTTGCATGAACATAATTATAGTTAAACGTTTAAATTATAGCTTAATTTAACGATATAAAATCTTATTAAAAATTTCTTCATGATTATCTGCTGCTTGTTTAATTTGAAAGTTATTTTTTGCATGATGAAATGAATTTTGAGACATTTCAAAATATGCTTCAGAATTTTGAATAAAATATTTAATTTTTGTAACTAAGTCATCAACATCCATCGGATTTATTAGAAAACCAGTTTCGTTTTCTACTATTACATCTTTACAGCCGGATATATTGGAGGTAATTACTGGTCTTGAGCATGCTTGCGCCTCCATCAAAACCCTTGCAAAGCCCTCCCTATATGATGGAAGAACCAATACATTTGATTGCAATATTCTATGTTTAATATTCTTCTCAAAACCTTCAAATCTTATATTTGGAGTTAAATATCTCTCAATTTCAGACTTTTTAATTGATTGAGGATTGTTTTCATCAAATGCTCCGAAAAGTTCAAATTCACAATCAGGAAACTCATGAGTTATCTTTTGCGCTGCTGAAAGATACTCTATTACACCTTTATCTCGAAGAATTCTTGATACCATTATAAATTTAAAGTTCTTATTGTTTGAAATCTCTGATGAAAAATATTTATCTGGCAAGCCATTTCCTGGAACAATAAATGCATTATTTTTATTTGCAATTTTATTAGAAATTAAAAAATTAAGATCATCTTGATTTTGTAATATAAAATATGAGCCTTTTTGTTTAATAATATATCGATAAAAATAAATGACGATTTTTCTCAAAATTTTGAGAAATAAATTAATTAATATTTTTTTATTGAATGTAAAGATTGATCCCATGCCGGTGATGGCATAAATAGCATTAAAATTTCTAAACAAGCAGCTCAATCTTACTAAAAATATTGATCTGTGAGAGATCGCGTAAATTAAATCTGGCTTTCTTACAGAAATTATTTTTGATAATATTTTTGCATTTTTTAATAAATTACAAAGCCCAAAATTTTCTCTGTTTGAATTTATAAAAATATAATCAATATTTTTTTCTACAATGATTTCTGATTTTTTAAAATCAGTGACAATACTAAATTCCCAACCTCTTTCTGCTAGTTCTTTTACTAAATCATATCTGTGACTTAAAAAGAAATTAATTTCTGTTACAACAAGAAAAATCTTTCTAGAAATATTTTGCATGCCAAGAAAAAAATGTTGAAAGGTTCCATAACAAGTTAGGGTTCTCAATTTTTCCTGCTAGATGATTGGCCCAAACATGGTCTATTTCATTAAAGTTAAAATAATCGGAAAAATTATTTTTACCATACTTAAAATTACTCTCTACATGGTCACGAAGCTCTGCTCTTAAATAATTGCTAAGCGGTATATCAAAACCCTTTTTTGGTCTATCCATTAGCTCTCTGGGAATAAGATCATGCACAACTTCTTTAAGAATAAATTTACCTGATCCTTTGTGAAGAAGAAAATCTTGAGGCAAGGAAGCTGCAAACTCAGCAACTTTATGGTTTAACAATGGAATTCTTGTTTCAAGGCTCACTGACATTCCCGCCATATCTACTTTTGTTAGAATGTCTCCGGGCAGATAATCAATTGCATCTGAAATCATTGATTTCCTAAAATAGCTGTTTTTAGATTTCCATAAATTATTATCTAGCTGTATTGGATAATCATCAAAAAGGAGCTTGTTTTCAAAAAAAGATAGTTTTTTAAATAAATCTTGATCAGAAGTGAAATCAAAAATATTATTTAATTTTGAATACTTCTGTTCAAAATTAGTTACAGAGTTCTTTAAAAAAAATTTAGCTAGTGGCTTTGAAAATTGCAATAAATTATAGTCTTTGATTTTTTTTCTAAGACTTTCGGGAGCCAAGCCAACTGATCTTTTTAGCCTTTCGCCTAAAAAATATTTTCCATAACCCCCAAATAGCTCGTCTCCTCCATCACCACTGAGGGATACAGTTACTTTTGATTTAGTAAGCTTTGAAAGAAGAATGGTAGGAATTTGAGAGGAATCAGCAAATGGCTCTGAATAAATAGTAGGTAAAGATGCTATAGTTTCTAACAAATCTTGCTTGGAGACATAAAGCTCTTCATGATCAGTTCCTAAATGTGACGATATATCCTTAGCATGCTCAGCTTCATTGAATTGAGCATCATTAAAACCTATGGAAAATGTTTTAATTTTTTTCATAGAATTTTTTTGCATAAATCCAACAACGCAAGAAGAATCATAGCCACCAGAAAGAAATGCACCCAATGGTACATCTGAAACCATAGTACTTTTAATTTTAGATTCAAGGATAGTAGAGAGCTTATCTTTAGCTTCGAAAAAATGATTAGATGAAACAGATTCATTAGAAACATTCATTCGATTTAAAGCTTCTTCCTTATAGTCCCAATAGACGTTTTCTTTTGAAGAAATAGACTTCTCTTTCAAGTCAAACTCAATATACGAGCCTGGTTTTACTTTTTGAACTTCATTGAAGATGCTTGAGTGGTTTGGAACATATGATTTCTTTAAAAAAAAACTTACACTTTTAAAATTAATGGTTAAATTATTTTTTAACAGAGAGGTTAAGGGGCCAAGCTCAGAGCTAAAATAAAAAATTTCATCCTTTTTGTACCAGAAAATTGGCTTCTCACCAAACCGATCTCTTGCAAGAATTATTTTTTTATTTTTTTTATCATAAACTGCAAATGCAAACATTCCTTCTATGAGTGAGAGAGTTTTGTCTATACCTAGACAATCTATAAGATTTAATAAAACTTCAGTATCGCTTCTTGTTTTAAACTTAATATTAAATTTATCTATTAAAAAGTTTGATAATTCTTGAAAATTATATATCTCTCCATTGAAAACAATAACGAACCTCCCTGAAAAAGAAATCATTGGTTGATTTGCAATATCTGAAAGATCTAAAATTGATAAACGAGCATGCCCAAGTCCTATTCCTGAGTCATAAAAAATATCTTGGGAATCTGGACCCCGATGTTGAATTAATTTATTCATAGCATTCAAATGGCCTTCAGCAGTCTCTTTAGAAAGATGCCTATTGACTAATCCATTAATGCCACACATTTTTAAAAAATAAAGTAAGTATAAATTGCTGTCATTG
>MDTG01403221.1_pt1 | contig 17522 bp, 14 predicted proteins | sample 811421 | NCBI WGS metagenome assembly MDTG01 (sample SAMN05326645, study PRJNA326480) | marine metagenome | isolation source: seawater | place: Pacific Ocean: South East | collected 2011
AGATGAACCACAAGAATGCTACGACGAATGTTTGGTCAACATGGGGAGCCATTGATAGAGGATAACGGCAACACCGAACCATGCGGTGGGCTCTGCTTCTCACTGTGTTTCTCCTTCCAGCCTTGCTCCCGCTGGCGGAAAGCTGGGCTGAGGAGGTTGGCAGGGACACTGAGATTCTTGATTTTACAGCCCCAAACGCACTCTATGTCCATCAAAATCAAACCATCAGCACCTACATCACGGTCCATAACAAGGCTGACGAAAACCAAGCCTTCACAATACAACCTCTTTCAGTCCCCGAGCCCCTCAGCACGGTTGGCCTACCCGTGACTGAACTCCTTGTTCCAAATCATCTGAAACAAATCGCCTTCGGTGTGCGAGCAAGCGCCGACGCAACGTATCAAAATCTAACCGTTTCATTTTCAATCACGAGCGACCTTGACCCCAACTTGAATGAAACCGTTTCCATGGATGTTGCCATCGTACCTTGGTCAAATCTCAAGTTCGGTGTTGATGATTTCACGGCTTTTACCGTTGATGAACTGGTCCGAACGGCCGTGGCGGTGAACATCACAAACAATGCCTCCTTTTCAGATGACGTGACCTTCACGGTCTCCACACAATCGTCATGGAACTGGGGCTGGAACATGCCAAACACCAATGGAAACGAAGCCTACACAACCATGTCGCCCAACACCCTCTCGTACGTGTACCTCTGGATCGACGTCCCAGCGATTGTTGACGGTGCACCGCTCGCTGGAACCGGACCACGGTTCACGCTCTCGGCCACCTCCGGTCTTGATGCCGGCGCGTCCACATGGAGTTTTGATTTGTTGATGAACGAGAAGAGAAACGCAAGCATCGACCACATCGATGCCTCACTGAACGTCGCCCCCAATCAAGACGGTCGCCTCAATGCCGTGGTACGAAACGTCGGAAACACACCAAACGTGTTGAACATCACCTTGCAGGCACTCACGCCTCAGGGAACCTTGGTCCCTGGCACAAGTCCGTCCGACCGATTCAACAACAGCGGATGGGTCGTAGCTTTGTTTGGAGGGCTTGAGGGTGTATCCTTGGAACCCAATGAATCGCGAACCATCGAAATTGGATTCCAGGCTCCCAACGAATTCCAGGGGCAAATGCACGTTGAATTACAAGTGTTTGCTGAAGGGGCAAGGTCCAACCTTCAACGAGTGAAAACCGTGGCCAGCATCAACAGAATTACATCTGCTATCATGACCGCTGAAACAACCGGTTGTCAATCTGTGTTGCCAAATCAAACCTGTTCGCTTGAGATCTCCGCTCAAAACACGGGAAACTCCGTTAACACCTTCCGTGTACGTGAGGTAAGCAATACCGGCGGATTTGATGTGGACCTTTCGCCCGAGGACCTGTTTTTGCTGCCGAATCAAGCCAAGCAATTTCGTACCATCACCATCACTGCACCCACAGAGGGCATGGCATACCAGAGCGGTACAACCACGATTGAATTGCTGGACGACACCGGTATGGTGGTTGACGACGTCGAAATTTCGATGCAAGTAGCACCCGAGATCAAGTGGACGTTTCGTAGTGTCGAAGAGCAAGTGGACGCGAAAGGCCGCCTCTCCATTGCCTTGGAAGTGAGGAACGACGGGAATGCGATTGACGGCCTTGTGGTGCAACTCCAATCAAGCCATTTGGTGGACATGGGATTCATACCGCCCGACATTGCCGTGTACGAAGAAGGGGTTGAATACCCGCGTTCTTTTGAGGTGAACAACGTCCCTCTGAACTCAAACTTTACCATTCGGGCATGGGTTCAATTGCCTCAGGATCAGGACACCAACGGCACCGTGTTCGTCAACACCACCATTCGTTCTCGATTGGCGCCCGACACCGCCTTCGTCCACACCAGCACAGGCGATTACCTCGGTCAGGCATGGATGCCGAACGACGCAGACGAGGAAGGGGTTGACTGGAGGGGTTTGGCGTCCACCGCTGTGCTCTATGTGAAAGCATGGTGGGGCGTCGGGTTCAGCATTCTTCTCGCTTCCATCATTCTTTACAAAGCCGTGATTGACCGTCAACGGCGTATGGAAGAACAGGAAACACTCCCTTACCAAAAATCGTCGCAAAGCTCCGACGATTGGATGCTGAAGTACCAAACAGAAACACCAAAACCTGAACCCGAGGTTCAGGCTGTGCCACCTCAGGAAGTTCCCAAAGCAACCTACGAAGCCATGTTCCGACACGAACACGGAACAGCCGAACCGATGCAAGGACGCATGGACACCTCATTGGTCGCCGCAGCAACCGTCGTCCTTGACAGGCGGATGGAGGAAGGCATCGGAGACAAACTCAAGCCTGACAACATCAAATCCACTGATGTCAGTGCATCTTTCGAGATGAACATTGCCGCTACTGAACCCTTCCAAACCGACACACGACCGACCACCACGGAGCCTGTTGTGCGCGAACCGATTGATGATTTGGAGTTTTGAGGTGGTCGTTTGCATGTAGGTCTTGATGAGGCAGGGAGAGGACCTGTGCTTGGCCCTCTCGTCATTGGCGTCTGCTGTATACCCGATGGTGCCGCGGACCTACTCCTTGCCCAAGGTGTCAAAGATTCCAAACACCTCTCACCGAAAAAACGGCAAGCGCTGGAAACGTGGTTCAACGAACAACCAACCGAAGATGGTTGGTTTGGCACGACGGTCTCCATCCAACCCGAAACCATTGACCATGCCCTCCAAAACCAAGGCCTAAATTGGCTGGAGGTCGATGGATTCCGTGAAGCGATTCTTGAGCTCCCCCAGCGATCAGACATGCACATTGTTGCCGATGCATGCGATGTGAACGCTGAACGTTTCACAAAGCGAATCACGGATGGCCTGAGCGGATGGCCATGGAAAGGAAGCAGCATGATTTCCGAGCACAAGGCCGATGAACGGCACGCAGTGGTCTCCATGGCCAGCATACTGGCAAAGGAAGAAAGGGACAGGGCAATGAGAGCCATGTCCAAGCGTATTGGCTTCAATCTTGGTTCAGGCTATCCGGCCGACCCTGCAACAAAAGCATCCCTTGACCGATTGGTGCTACAATCAGGAATTGACGAGGAGGTTCGATGGGGCTGGGCTACCATCGAACGTTATTGGAGGAAAAACCGGTCGGGCGACGTCCCGGTACGAGGCGTTCCACGAACAAAACAACAGTTGCTCTTCCAAAAAGATGCATCACGCATTTCTTGAAGGGGCGATGCCAGCAGGGATTGAGCGACATGGACTGGCAACCCGACAAAGAAACGCATGACTTGATTCGTCATGTCGCTATTCAAAACGCGCTCGAATATGAAGGCAAGGCCGCTGTTGGTTCTGTCATCGGCCGAATCATGGGCATGCGAGGCGACCTTAGGCAGCATGGGAAGGCAGTTACCGGGTTGGTCGCACAGGAGGTTCAATCCGCCAACGCCATGGCCGCTGAACAAGGATTGGAGGCGGTTCGTGAAGTGCTCAGCCAGGAAGCCCCCCACCTCCTCGAAAAGCGTGAAGTCAAAGCACGCCGAGAAGGGCTCCCGGAGTTAAAGAACGCCAAAAAAGGCGAAGTTGTTCTTCGTTTTGCACCCAATCCCAACGGGCCGTTGTCCTTCGGGCATGCACGAGGGCTTGTGATCAACAGCAGTTATCGCGAAATGTACGACGGAGAATTCATTCTTCGCTTTGATGACACGGACACCAAAGTCAAGCCACCCATGCTCGAGGCCTACGAACTCATTCAGGAGGAAACGGAATGGTTGACTGGACGAAAACCGGATCGTGTCATTTACGCCTCGGACAGAATAGATGTCTACTACGAACACGCCATGGTGATGTTAAATCAAGGATTCGGATATGTCTGCCGCTGTACGGCAGATGAATTCAAGGAGTTCAGAATTTCAAAAACGAATTGTCCTTGCAGAACACAACCAATTTCAGACAACATGGTCTTCTGGAAGCGAATGCTCGAAGGGAAATTTAAGCCAGGGGAGGCCGTTGTTCGTGTGAAAACCGATATGGAGTTGAAGAACCCTGCATTGAGGGATTGGCCTGCTCTGCGACTCCAGGACACCAAGGTTCACCCGCATCCACGGCCAGAAATCGCATCAACGTACGTTGTATGGCCGCTGTTGGACTTCCAAAGCGCCATAGAAGACCATCTTCAAGGCGTCACTCACATCATACGTGGGAAAGATTTGATGGATTCAACCCGCAAACAAACCTTGCTGTACCAACATTTTGGATGGACCTACCCGGAAACCATGTACTGGGGTCGCGTAAAAGTTCACGAATGGGGTGGCTTTTCAACGTCTCAAATGCGGTCAGACATCGAGGGTGGGACCTACGACGGGTGGAGTGACCCACGCCTACCAACCCTAGCTGGTTTACGCAAACGCGGTACACAAGCAAGAGCGCTTCGGAATTTCTGGATGGAACTCGGCATCACGCAGAAGGACATTTCTGTGCCTCTGGCCACGTTGTACTCCCACAACACGAAGGTTATCGACGACGAAGCACCACGGCTGGCGTTCGTTCGCCACGCAGCCGAGTTTACGTTAGAGGGAGAGCATCCCAAAAAACTGGACATCCCGGTCCACCCAAACCACCCCGAGATGGGTCAACGCACCTGGGATTTGAGCGATGGACAAATTTGGCTTGAAAGCGATGACCTCGAAAAAATGGACCTCCGTCTAAAGGAATTTGCCGATGTCGCACTCCACGATCGTGTGGCCCGTGTTGAAAGCATGGAGCGAAGCGACCAACGACCAATTGTCCACTGGTTGCCTGACAAAACCTCTACCGAGGCCGTTGTGATTGGTACAAAGAACGACACTGTATTCCATATCGAGGGGCGTTTGGAACACCACGCCTACACGCCTGGGACCATTGTTCAACTCGAGCGTGTGGGCTATGCGATTTTCACGGACGAAACAACGCTGTTCCTTTGCCATGAGAGCCTCAAGGACGATTGAGGGAAGCAAGAACCAAGACCTTTGAGGGTTCTCGTTGGTTCATGGGAAAGAAGGTTGCTGACCTCACGCTCGATGATGAACACATGACGGTGGGTGGTGAAGATACACTCCAAGAGGCTGCTAAACGCCTATTGACCATCTCAGGAGGATTGGTTGTCGTACTCGACGATGAACAGCGCGTCAAAGGTGTGCTTGGACAGCGTCAATTGATCAAGGCCTTGGGCGAGGGCGTTGACGCTACGTCAGCCCAATGCCACCAGCACATGGAAATGGATTTCATGAAAGTGAAGTTGACCGATTCGCTGAAGGACGTACTGGCCAATGTACGCTTGAGAAGCCCCCAGGCCGTCATTGCAGTGGATGAGCACGATGAATTCATCGGGTATTTTTCGCCCGGAGACTATCAAGAAGCCGTTCAGCTTATTGACAATCTGAAAGGATTGAACCTCTGATCAAGCGACGAGTTTGATGACTCGCCCGCAACCTGAACAGTTGAAGCGATGAGGACGCACATCGGTGGTGATCGGGTTAGCTGTTTGGCAAGCAGGGCACTGAATTTTAGGATATTTGGGCGTTGATGTCTGGCGCGACACACCCACCAACCGGGGGCTGGCAACAGCCGTTACCATCCAAATGACGGCGACAGCCCCCAACGCTATGCCGATGAACGCAATCGGATATCCAAACATCGTCACCAGGAGAACAAAGGGTGCCAACACCGTTTCGAGGTAGAGGTACGTTCGACGCCGATTCCGGGTCAAGCGGAGACCAACAACAAAGGCCCCGAGCAGTCCAACCAAGGTCAAAACGCTCAGGGTAAGAGGGGCGTATGCCGGTGAGGCCGTTGGTAAGGTGGAGAGGGCGAAGGTTTCGCTTTGGTCAATGTTTTCTCCTTCCATCGTGATTTGATCACCCCAAGGCATGCGGGAAACAGAGAAGTCAAACGCTTTCGATTCACGCACGATGCTGTTGCTCAGTGCCGTCATGGCTGAAGAGCGTGCGTTGAGTGTCAACGAATAATCGCTCCACAGAGGAGCAGGTTGAACGACGATGAAGTTTCGGAGCAGGTCAATACGTGTGCCGTCCTCGACGATCTCGGTTGTTGAGAAACGCAAGGTCACGGGGTGATTGATCACGGCGGTTTTTCCGTTCAAATCAACCTCGATTTTTAGTTCATTGAACGACCGGAAGTCACCCAGTAATTCTTCCGTATCAAGACCGAGTCCTGCGTTAAGGTACATCGGTCCAAGGCTGACCATTTGCCGCTCAAATTCAGAACGCTCCACTTCTTCGATGAACCGACTCACGCGGTCCTCATCTGAAACAGCCCCTGCTGAAAAAGCACGAAGCATTTGGGACAGAGATGGGTTTTCATCGCCGATGTGGTCCATCCCCCATCGCATCCAAAACGCCATTTCATCATCGATCGTGATGGTTGTAATTCGCTCAAGCATTAACCCACCATCACGGTTTTCAAGATTCATGGAGATGTCAAGAACCATGCTGCTCCCTGCTCCATCGGTTCTCAGGGGTTCATCGGGAGGGTAGTAGGTGCCGGTCCCGCCACCCGTGTCAAACGTTTCAATTTCAAAGGTCGCAGAACCTCGGAGCGAAGGTTGACCCGGTTGGAATTCAAGTTCAACTTCAACGTTGATTGATTCAATGCCACCAGACGCTCCCGACCATGTCCATGTGACACGGACGGTATCGCCGACCGCCGTTTCAATGGGATCGCCGGAGACCGGAATCCCGTTCACTTTCAGCATGATGGACTCGGCCATGGCCAATGTTGAGAGGCCCCAAGGCGAGTCGAGTCGCACGGCAAGGTACACATCTGAACCCTCAATTTCGGGTTCAACCATGAAGATGTCCATCAGTGGAATGGTCGCTTCAAGCGACGACGCGTCATCCTCGCTGCCCCACAAAAATTCCAATTTTGCATCTGCGGCGGGAACGCTAAACAACACGGCTTGGACCGTTAGTTCAATCTCGATGTTGGACGATCCGCTGGTGGTGAATGCTTCAACATCAATGTCGAACGACAGCGCCCCAGAACCTTGCGCAAGGAAGGAAGAACCCGGCTCGGTTTCAGTACTGAAACTCTTGGAGCCAACGCTCACAGTGGCCGTTGCGTTGAGACGAACGCCCGCAGCGTTTGAGACTTCGTAATTGATGGAAAACGTCCATGTCGAGGAGGGGACTTCGCCGGCCCACGTGTTGGGAAGCAGCCAGCGTCCAATGCTCTCTTGGGACGAGATCGAGGTTTCAACGCTCACCGATTGCGCCTCTTCGCCTAAATCTGCCTCAAACGGCGTGAGTCGCTTATTGCTATCGCTTCCGATGAGGTAGAGTTCAACCGGCGCTGCATCGCAACAGACCAAAGTGTCCTCACCAGAGGCTGCTTGGCTTGAACCAACCAAGGGGGTGATGATGGTGGCCATCAAAATCGTACACATCAAAAGGGCACGACGCATGGTTCTCATGGTAGGCCAAGAACCAATGGCTCATAACTTCAACTCCTATGCGTGAGGAGTTTCGGCTCAAAGTGCCTTTTCCAAGAGCGCTCCAAGTTCTTTTTCAAACAGGGTGACAAGGGCTTCACCAACCTCTCCCTGCAGTTCATCCGGGAGGAGTCGTAAACCGAGTCGCGTCGCTGCCCTCGTCGCTTTTAGTTCAGCATAGATGCTACGAGCTTTTGAATGGAAATAGTAGGCGACCGCTTCTTTGATTTCTGCTTTCAGTTCAGGGTCCTCGTCAACCTTGGCACGGATATGGCTTTTGAGTTCATCCTTGACGAGATCACGGAAGGCTTCAATCACTAAATCCTCTGTTGACATCAGTTCTTGAATCTGATTTTGGATGCTTCCGGTCAACAGTCGCTCAATCGCCATGAATTGGCTAAGCACATCTTAGGTTTGAATCCGTCGCTTAATCAGCGATTGACAAGAAGCCCGTGCGAAGCCATCGATCCAACAACGATGAAGCAAACAAACGACCGTCGTTCATCTCCTCTGGCCAAGCGTGCCGCACGGCATGAACCTGACTTGCAAGGTCGACGTCAGCATCCCCAACCAGCATCCGATGCCAAACCAATTCTTCGAGCCTTGGCGTTGAGAGGTCGTCCTCGGTCAAGCACGGGAGTAAGACTTCGCTCAACGCTAAACTTCGCTGATCAACGTCCATGGTGGGCCAAACTTTGCGAAGCCGAGAAAGTTGCCGTTCGGAGAGACCGGGAATCATGCCAACGGCAGGCTTGGCAACTTCTGGCAACGGAACAAGCCGAAGACTGCCCTCCTCGCCGAGATGCTCAACAATTACGGTGTGAACTGGGTCCATGTTCGTGTCCAAGGCGGCACGCAGCCACAGACCAAGGGAGATGTATGGACGTAGTTTTCTGACACGGCGCCCACCGGGCGCTAGGATGGCGGCGATGGCTCCTGCTTGGACAACGGAATCAAGAGCACCTCCTAAGCGACGGTTTTTCGAGCCAAGTTCAACGCTTGCCTGAAGCGGTACAACATGAACGTGGTCTTTTTTGGGGAGGTCATGCATTTCCCACGTTGCCTCCTCCACGTCCACGACGACGGTCAAACCTGTTGCTTCTACGGACCAGGCGGGAGGGGCGTCCCGAGGCAGATGATGGCGCGGGGTAAAGAAGCGCCTTCTGTACTTCACCCCAACATCAAGGCAGGCAGCCTCAAGCTGGCCAATGGCCAAAACGCCCTCAAGGCTCGCTGGGCCGGTGATGTGGACCATGTCGGCTTCCTTGATGGCCGCAGCGTGGTTGAGAAGAACAGAGGCCGCAGGTGCGAACATTGGTGTCGTGAGGACATCTCGCATGGTGAAACATTCCGAGGAACGGCGCGTTCCTCATGAAGGTGTTCGTTGGATTGGTTGAATCACTCAACCATCAAGCGCAATTCCTCGCGCTTGTACCGCCAGTCTTCAGGCAGGCGCTTTTCTCCAATGTAGTAGGAGGCCAAGCGACGAATTTTAGCTTCAGTGATTTCAAGCGCACGCTTGTTGTGAATGTCCTTGTGGTTTCCAGACCCCAAGTGATTGATGATGCCGACCGCTTGACGCATGAGGTTCATCATGTCTTCCGGGTAGGTGCCGCTCATGTCGTGTTCTGCAAGGACTTGGCCAATGCGCTTTCCGAGAACAAGGCGGACGTTTGGGACAGCGTGCTTGTCGCGAAGAACGGTGCCAATTTGTGCCGTCGAGAGACCGGATTTAGCAAGGTCAAGAATGAGGGACTGAACCGCATCTTTGTCGGTGTTGGACCATTCAGGTGCCTCAGAAACATGTGGGCGAGATGAGCCGCTTTGGCCTTTTCGAGACTTGTACATTCGTGCCATTTCACACCACCAAGCGGCTTTCCGACTTATCTCCCCTTCTTAATCACTCCGCCAGAGCACAGCGTACCAAGGCTTCACTTTTTCTTCCTTCGTTGGTGGGATTTGCCAAGCGTTCCCGGCGTTCCAGACCATTCCCAACCGGCCGCTACTGCACGAGCCAATCCAATGCATTCGCCGCCCTGTATCACTCGAAGGTCGTCTCCTGCCCGTATGCTCGGGTCGGCATGCTCGACCAACGGTGCAAAGACATCGCCTTTCCATTCGATGCCATCCTTCAATTGAACCGTTTTCAAAGCACCGTGTTGGTGCAAGCGTTCAATGGCTGCTCTTGAAAATGAAAAGCCGTTTCGGTCAATGGACCACACCGCTATTTGAGTCCCGTTGTGTTCCAACCGCCATCGAGGTATTTTCCCACGAACAACGAGTTCATCGCACCATGCATCTGTTCCGGTTGTTTTCCGTGCAATGCTCATGAAATGCTGCTTCAGTCGGAGATTGTTCTTTTGATTTCTAAGCTCATGCTTGATTTTGGCGTCCTTGACGGCCGAGCTCAGACGAGCCAGCGCATCGAAGTTTGTTGCCCCTTGATTCTGTCGCGTGTTCACGACGTCAACCTCCAGGAAATTGAGATCCATATTGGTGTGATTAATGATCTGTTTGTAACCCGTTCGCTTGACCAGGGAACTCAGCATACGCCGAACCCTCGCCAATTCATCCTCTGTCCAGTCGCCGGTCACCGGTACATCGTAGTTTGACGCCGGCCACACATCCTCAAGATCCCGTGGAACCAATCCGAGAGGCGAGGTCATCATGACTTCGTGGCAGCCTGTTGAGTTAATCGAACGAAGAAATTGCCCATGGGATTTTGACAAACGGTACGGTTTGCGGGCCGAGCAAGGAAGCAAAATCATCACCGTTCTGACCGGTTCAGGTGCTTCATACTTGGATTCCATGAAGCGTTCCCAATCGGACACAAGCGGATCGGTGAGCGCATTGGGTGAAAAACATGGAAACGCTGTCGACGCTGGCTTGTGCGAGGCCAGATTCCCTTCATGCTTGAGCATTAATTCTTGATGCCTGCGAAGGTGTTCTACAAGACGGGGGCTGGAAAGACTCTGTCGGTTGGCGAGGGTACGAAGTTGACCAGATTGAATTGAAGCGCGAACTTCGTCAAGCGCCCTCATCATGTGCGTGGCTTGCGCATCAAGGGATGTTTCCTCATGCTCAAGTGGCCATCGAGGACCCCACGAAGTCAAAATGACACCGTTGGCTGCCGCTTCACGGCAACGTGCAAGGTCGAACAGGTCGATTCCAAGCGATGCCAAAACGGCGACATTGTCGGGCCCTCCAAGACCAGGAGCCCATAGCAGTGCCCCAGGAAAGCGGTGCTTCAACGTCAGCACCGCAAGCGGAAGTTTTCCCGGTTGGCTCGCCAATTGCAAGGCATCGGTCAACACCACAACCTCGGGAGCAAGGGTTGTATTGGTCAATGACTCATCGTGGTTCATGCGCTGCCACGACACAGGAAGAAGCGCAGAAGTACCGTGCATTTCCCCAGCGTTGGCATCTTCAAGAGAAGGAGGAAGAACATGGCCAAGGTTGACTTCGTAATGCGGGCCAACAGCCGCAAACGTCGGCGGGGAAAAATGCCCCCGAGACCGGAACAAGAGGGTCGACGGAAGTGTATTTGTGGTGGTGGATTCAAAGGGTGCATAGATTACAGGAAGCGATGGGTCTTCTTGCATAAGCACCAATGCTGGCGTTACCGATGAAGGGGCTTTTCGGTCGCCAAGCCCCCAGCTTCTGGCGTATCGGTCCCGATGCACGACGGTACGCCCCAATGCATCGGCCATGGTGTGCCCTAACGCCTTGGCTTCTTGAAGAGTTTGAACCTAAAAAGGGGTGGATTTGAAAGACTCCGCCTACACGCCGTAGCATGGATAGGTGGCAAACGCAGGCTCGGGCTGTTGCGCTCGCTGCCGTGTTCATGTTGCTCCTTCCTCCTACCTCAATGGCTCAAGCGAACCAGGCCATCGACCTTCAGGAGACCATGATCACGGTAAACTTGGTGGCAGGGCAACACCAAGAGTTAACCCTTAGCATGGACGACAACACCTCGGCCCTTTTGACATGGGATTGCCTGGCATGCCAATTGGACGTGGACACAACCTCCTCAACCACTTCAACGACCGTGCATGGTTCATCGATGCTACGAATGCAGACCTACGAATCAGTTCAAGTTCGCCTCAACATGACCTCAACGATGGATGAATCGGTTCGAGTGATGACGGTTCAAGGCATCAAGTCAGGGGAACTCACTACCCGGCCAGCACCGAGCGCCTCGACCACGGAATCGAGCGCTATCCAATGTCAGCAACCCGCAGATTGCCTCACGCCTTCCTTGGGACGATTGAGTTCAACGGTGTCCTACAACCTCGAATCATCCATCCTCCAACACGGTAGCGTTGAATCAAACGAAGACCAATTTTTGGTGTTCAACGCCTCACAGGATGACACTTTGGAATGGCAATGGGTAGCCTCAACATCCTCGTTGAGCGTTCAAATGTACCACCAAAATGCATCGGATGAACTGCTCCTCAACGGCACTTCAACCACCATCAATTCATACAGCGCCATTGGAAATGAGGGAAACAACACGGCCTATTGGGTCGCGCCCAGCGATGGGCGCTTCGTCGCCCGGTTGTCGACCCAATCCACTGAGTCCGTATGGGCAGCCTATGTTTTCCTTCACCACCAACAATCCGTTTCATCCTTGTTCGGTGAGGATTTGAATAACGGGTCGGAACTCCTCGGACACAACGGTATAACAGCCCCGTTTGAATGGGATGAAATTCATCAAATGACCATCAAATCCCCACTTGGTGAGACCGAAGTGGCCGTGGACCAATTGCTGAATGGGAATTGGGTTACTGGAACATCAACAACGATTGAGCAAGGGGGGACTCTGGTGATCTACCCCTACCCGGATGTGAGTGCCGGCCGTTTGAAAATCACCAATTCACCGGCCTTTTACCTTGAAGTTGCCACGCGCTCATTCGCTGATAATGAAACCCTTGAGGCCCCCTCCTATCGACCGACCGATGAAGCCATCAACAACCAAACATGGCCGGTTCTCAATTTGACCGAACCCGCAAGTGGCGAATTTACGCTGGCCGTTCACGACACCACTGACACGTACCGCCTGGTGGTTGATGGATGGGAGGAATCCATCCATTTTGTCCAAGTCAATGTTGAGGGGGACATCACTGGTATGGAACTCCAAATGTGGGACATTGACCAAAACACAGGGGAAGTGCTTGCGACAGAAATTACCCGTCCAATCGGAGACGAACTCAAGATTGGCCTACAAGTTGGCCGTGGAACGCATTACTTCCAACTTCGATTTCAAAACGCAACCGATGTGACACCTCACCTTTGGGGTCAACATGTTGAACAGCGAACGTATATTCTGCAACCCGCTTACTCACTTATCGACGAAGGTGAGGAACCCTGGTTCCCGCCAAGCGATGATGCCGTCTACTGGGGCAATGTGGCTCGCTGGGTCATGGGTCTGCTGTTCCTGTCCCCTGTGGTCTACCTTGGAGTTCACATCAAACGGTCACGAACATTTGCGGCCTCTGTTGCCGAGAAAAAACAGCGATTAGCATGGTACATTTCACGGTTGGACAGCGGTGAAAGCAACGCCAAAGAAGCCAGGATTGACATGGCCAAAACCCTCCATGCCGTTGCCCAGCTAGAGTGGAACGACGGCTTGGAAGCGTGGGGACCGAAGCGCCTTGAGCACCGAACCGATGACATCGCCCTCGCCATATGGAGCGTTGATGAGCGACTCGCAAAGAAAGAGGGAGCGTGGCCTGTTGTCGTTGGCGTTCATGTGCTTAACGGCACATGGGATTTGGCCGCCCTTCGCTTCGATGCTCCCGAAGGTCAAGGATTTGAGGTGGTGTACGTTGAACCACGGTTCTTGTTCCAAGGCGAGGAGGTGTTTTTGGACACCATGGGTAAGGGGCATCGAACATACCTCATCGTTGAGCTTCAAGGCCCTGCTGGGCGAGTGGATGTCGAACTCAATGGACGAATGGATGGAACTCCCTTCGCTGCCCGGGTACCAGAAACATTGGAGCGCCTGTGATGGGTCATGAGCGACGTCGCTCGTCGGCATCATCGAGAATGCTGGAAAGTGTGTCCTTCGGCGCCAATTCACCACGCAGTGCATCAAGACTTTTCTTAACCGATTTCGGGATTTTCTTCGGCATGTGCAACTTGAGCAGCACAACCACATCGCCTCGTCCACCACCGCGTTGACGGGGAAGCCCACGTTTACGAAGCTCGATCGTTTCACCTGAATTCGAATAAGCAGGCACCTTGATGATCAGTGGTTTTCCGTCCAAATGTTTCAATTCGATGGAGGTCCCCAGGAGGAGATCAGCAAAGCCAAGTGGAAGCGACATGATGAGGTCGGAACCTGAGCGTTCAAACCAGTCATGCCTTTCAACCTCAAGTTCAATGAAGAGATCACCGGGTTCGCCAACGCCTTGGGGTGCAGGTTCACCCTTGCCTCGCATGCGCATTCGCGTCCCGCTTTCCGCTCCTTCCGGGACGGTGAACTTCAATGTGCTTGATTTCATATTGCGCCCTTGCCCATTGCATGCATTGCATGGCATCTCAGCGAATTTTCCTTTTCCTGCGCAATCGCGGCATGTCTGCAAGGCTTCCTGTATGAATGGACCGACTTGTTGGCGCACACGAACTTGGCCTTGGCCAGAACATGTGGAACATGTTGTGAGTGTACCATCTTTGGCTCCGGTCCCTTCGCAAGTATTGCACGGTTCGGGCAAGTCCACGACGATTTCTTGTTCACTACCGAGGAACACATCTTCGAGTGAAATGGAGTGCCGGAGAAGAATGTCGGAACCGCGCCGAGAGGCACGACGTCGGGAACCTCCTCCAAAGAACGAAGAAAAGAAATCACCTCCGAGGATGTCCTCGAGGTTGATGTTGAACCCACCACCTCCAAATCCACCAAAGGCTGAACCTTGGGGGCCATCATGACCAAATCGATCGTACTGGGCTCTTTTCTGGTCGTCTGAAAGAACAGCATAGGCCTCTTGGATTTCTTTGAACCGGTCCTCAGCATCCGGTTCTGTACTACGGTCGGGGTGGTATTTTCGAGCCAGACGTCGGAAGGAATTTTTGAGGTCGCTTGCTGATGCAGATTTGTCGACATCCAAGACTTCGTAGTAGTCTCGTTTGTCGCCCACGGTACCGTCCTCGGTTTGGACGATGGGGAATCTGCTTTGAACCTCACGCCTCAACATCAAAGGTCAAGGCCGCAATGTGGACAAAATCGTTCACTTGAACCAACGGGTGCACCACAGCCACGGCAAGTCGGGCCCGTTGTGCCGATGGAAGGGGTTGCTGAGGGCGACAATCCCATCATGGCCATGCTCTCAAGGGACTCGCTCACGGCCGGTACATCCTTCGCAACAGGTGCATCACCGTTGGTTTCCCGAATTCTGCCGGACGTGGTCATCACGGTTTCAACACCACCCGAATCGCTCATTGATGTGAGGTTGATTTCTGATTCATCCTGATCTTTGTTCAGGCGAAGAGGAGCAACGGGGCGCTGAGCCGTAACTGGAGCCACACGAGCAGCCTGTTGCAGGCGCGCTTGCCGTTGAGCTTCCCGGTCAGCTCGACCATCAATACCAAACAGACTCAGGACGCCGTCAAGGAATCGGTCCATGGGACCAGTCTTGCGCGTAGCACCAATGGTACCCGTGACGACCTCATCGTCCAACGTTGCGCCGCCGGTAATGCGCGCATTGGCTTTGACGATATGGTTGGCCTCGTTTAACATCTCAACGTCCACCTTGGCATCCTCTCCCAATTCCATTTCTGGCGCTTCCCCTGAGAGTTCACCAATCGAGCGGGACAAGGCGAGTTGCGTGTTCTTGTCCATTTTTGCATCGAGTTGAACGTCGGTACCCCAGACACCACGCTCCTCTGCTTCGTAGACGTGTTGGATTTTGCGCATGGCTTTGGCCCGATTGTACTCGTGGTCTTTGACCACACCAGAACGGCGATAGATGACGACGCCGAGCAAAATGGCAAGAAGATACCAGCCGTACATTAGCCGGGGTTCAAGCTCAAACATGGTTTGGAGCGGAGGCAGAGATAGGTGGGATAAACCCATCAAGAGGAGCGGCAAAGCACTCAAACTCTTGTTGGTAAGTCCCTTGGTTTGCCCCATGATGCTCGGCCTCTGTCTTCGCTCTAAATTGATGTACCTATTGGCTTCTTGTGTTAATCACGGTCCGATGAAGGTCGGCCCTTTCGCAGCAATCCATCGAACAACCCAAGGGTGAAACTGACATGAAGCATAAACAGACATAGAGGTACACCAAGGGTGGCTGAAAGGCCTCTGTGACGAAAAGCATGAACGAGACCTGACACGAGCAAGGCGCCTCCATAAACGCCAGGAAGTACAGAGTACCAAGTCATGCCTGCGAAGAAAAGAGACAGCGTCGCAAGAAGTCCGAAGAGAGGTAGGAATTCTTGCCACTTGGCGCGCGAGGGATGTTTCAACAACACCTTTGTTCTCCAAAATCCGTATCTGTGACCCATTTTCCACCATTGCTTCAACGTGCTTCGTTTGTGCATGAAGACCTCGGGCCTCGGGTGCCGATAGAGCAGAAAGCCTGCTTTTAGCAAACGCATTGAAAGATCACTGTCTTGGCTTGTGATGAAGGATTCATCCCATCCTTGAACGGCGTTGAGTGCTTTCCTGTTGTGCATCACAAAGGCGGGCACCTTGGTTTGACCCACCAGTGAAAACTGGCTGAACTGACCGCCGCTTCTTCCCAACGGTGAGGCCAAAGCAGCCTCAACCCATGCTGCAGTTCGAGAAACTGACTCTGTGTGTCCAATGACGCGTACACCCACGGCAGCAAGACGATCTCCAGCGAGTTCTAAGCACGCACCCCAGGCCTCCAAACGCTGCTCAAGATGCTCTGGACCAACGGTGGCATGCCCGATCATTTCAACAAGAAATTCAACACTTGACGGGAGGGTATTCAACGCAAGGTTTCTCGCATGGGCCACGCTGCGCTGTGGGTTGTCCACCAATTGCACAAGAGGCCATTCATCGCCTTGGTGTTTCTCGATAATGTTGTTGACCAACTCGACCGTTGCATCGGTGGAATGACCGTCGATGACCAAAATCATATGCCTTGATGGATGGAGGCTTTGTTGAAGCAGACTCAACAAACATGCTTCGATGTGGGTAGCCTCATTGTAGACCGGGATGACGGTTGCCAAAGACGGCCCATTCCCTTCATCCATGGTCTCAGGATGGACCTTCCCGCTTTCACCTCTTCGCACAAGATACCCACCAGAGGTATGTTCTTTGAGGTGCAGTACCTCGGGCCAACATGGATGCGACTCGACTCCGCTTAACGGGCACCGGAGAGGGTTTTTCCACGAAAATCACGACGGTTCTTGAAGGAGTAGATTCACCACGAAAAGTCCTTGACGCTCTGCAGACGTTGTTTCCTGATGCTTGCACAGAATCGATGGAAGAAGAACCGAGAATGGGTCGACCCTCTAACGCGGTATGGACCTTTGAAGACGTTTCTCTCGGGGTATTTTTGCAACAACTCCACGAACAGCGGATTTTGGACACCGCCCTTGACACGATGTCGATGGAAATGAGCGAAGAGACGACGACGTTTTCGATCGCACGTCAAGCCGCTGTGGCTGGAAAAATCGCTTTTCCAATCCCTGGGGACAAACCCGTTGGAGGCGTGTTTCGCATTACCGTTTCTGGGCCCGGGCTCGAAGATTGGTTGCAAGCGGCAACGTGGCACGTTGGACGTAGTCAAGTCCCACGCCACATCAACGATGACCGTGCCATGGAACATGATGGAGAAGCTACGACATGGGTCTGAAGGCTTCGTGAAGAAAAGCAGCCATCTCATCGTCCCTTCCTGCCCACGTTCGTGAAGTTTGTTGTGCGGTTGAAATCCATTCTGCCGACTGATGCACGGACAATTGGATGTCCTTTTTTGTTCCAACCAATTCGGCCGAGACCAAATGGATGACATAAGCGTCTGCGCCGCGTTCCCGATACCAAGAACCCAGTGGAAACTTAG
>MDTG01191377.1_pt1 | contig 17517 bp, 14 predicted proteins | sample 811421 | NCBI WGS metagenome assembly MDTG01 (sample SAMN05326645, study PRJNA326480) | marine metagenome | isolation source: seawater | place: Pacific Ocean: South East | collected 2011
AGCATTGTATGTTAATATTCTAAATAATTCTTTTAATCAACATGGAGATTTTCTGCAATTTTATTCTATCTTTCATATAAATACATCTTTTTCATCTATTGAAAAAAAAGATTTAAAAATAGTTATAAATAAATGTTATTGGCCATTATTAAAACTGGCAGAAAACTCAGACTACAAAATTTCCATTGAATCTTCAGGAGCCTCTTTAGAAGAAATTAACAAAATTGATAGCTTTTTAATTAAAAAATTAAGAAGTTTAATTAAAAACAAAAAAGTTGAGTTTGTCGGCAGTGGATATTGTCAGGCCATATTCCCTTTAATTCCCTACGAAGTAAATAATATGAATTTAAAGATTGGAAATGAAATTTATAAAAAATTACTTGGATTAAAGCCCAAAATTGCTTTAGTGCATGAACAAACATTTTCTGAATCTCTAATACCTATTTTTAAAAATAATGGTTATGAGTCAATAATTATAGACTGGAAGAACTGTAAACTTGCTAACAACAATTTGGACAATAACCTGCAATTCTCACCTCAATTAATAAAATATAAAAAACATAAAATAAATATTATATGGAGCAATTCTCTTAATTTTCAGAAATTTCAAAATTATATTCATGGAGAAATAAATAAAGACACGTACTTTAATTTCATAAATTCTGTATCAAAAGAAAATAGAAATTTTTGTTTATACAGCAATGATGTTGAGATCTTTAATTATCGGCCAGGAAGATTTTTTAATGAATCTAAATTAAACAAATATAATGAATGGAATTTGATTAAAACTGTCTATCAAAAGATTATTAAAAAGAATAAATTTTTATTTATTTCTGATCTACTTAAAATAAAAAATAATAATAAAAAAATAATAAAGATTTTTAGCTCTAAAGTTCCTATAATTACAAAAAAGCAACCCAAATATAATGTTATCAGGTGGTCTTTAGCGGGAAGAGACAATTTATATATAAACACACTTTGTTATAAAATTTATAAGCACCTAAAAGATAATAAAATCTATGATAAAAAAATTTGGAAAAAAATATGTTATTATTGGTCTAGTGATTTTAGAACACATGTAACACAGAGAAGATGGAATGCTTACATCAAGAGCATTATAAGTTTTTCAAAAAAATTTAAAATAAGAGACGATAATAAAAAATTAGAAAAAATATATGTTTTTAATAATTTAAGAAAAAAAAGTAAAATAGAAATTTTAAAAGTCAAAAACCTTATTAAAATTTCTGATAAAAATAATGAAATATTTATAAATACAAGAAAAGGTTTAACAATAGAGTCTTACAAAGATTATAGAATTTCAAAGACTCCTATTATCGGAAAAATAGAGAAAGGTTTTTTTAATCAAATAGATCATGACGTAGATTTTTTCTCTGCCTTTTTTCAATTATACGACAGGGTAAATAATAAAAAAATAACTGAACTTTCTAGCAATGTAACTAATTATAAAATTTATGAAAATAATTTCTTATCGATAAAAAATATTTTTAAATTTAACAAATTTAAATATGAAAAAATTCTTATTTTCGATCTCCAAAAAGGGAGATATGGTATTAAAAATAAATTTATTAATTATCCAATTGGTTTTTTAAGATTTAATTATCTCACTTTAAACCCTAATAATTTCAATTTTAAAAAATTATATTTTGAAACTAAGAATGGTGGTAACGAGCTTGAAAAATTTAATTTGAATAATATGGACTTTGATCATGGCGAACATGTTTCTACACTTTGCTCGGCATCTACTGGATTAGGAACAACAGATGGAACTTTGATTATTGGAGACAATAAAAAAACTATAAAAATTAAAAATGAAAATGAGCATTCTAATCTTGTATCAATGATAAAAAATAAAAAGATATTTAAGAAAAATTTATTTAGATTTTATCAATCTGGAATGGAGTATGATGATACATCAAAATCAACAAGAAAAAAGAAGATTGAGTCCTTAACATGGTTTAATTTTTCAAATTGAAATAATTTTTGTACCAGATTAAAAAATTGTTAATTCCGTCTTCTAATTTGGTATTTATGTTTAAATTAAATGTTTTTTGGATAAGTTTGGTATTTGCAGAAGTTTTGACTGAGTCTTCGTTAAACCTTTTCGTATAATTTTTTTTAGCTTTCTTATTCAATAGTTTTTCAAGGATATTTACTAGTTTTAGAGTCTGAACAGGCTTGTTATTGCCAATGTTAAATATCTGATGTTTTTTCTTATTATTTTTACTTTCACATATTTTTTCTAAACTTTTAGTAACGTCATCTATGTAAGTAAAATCTCTGTAATTTTTTCCAAAATTATACAAGTGAATTTTCTTATTTGCTAATATATTTTTTGTAAATTTGAATATTGCCATATCAGGTCTTCCCCAAGGCCCATAAACTGTAAAAAATCTCAAACCGATAGTTTGTAAATTATACAAGTGTGAATAAACGTGAGCTAAAGCCTCATTAGTAATTTTTGAAGCAGCATATATTTGAAGAGGTTTATTTACTTTGTCAGACTCTTTAAAATATTTTTCTTTAGAGTTGCCATAAACACTGCTAGAGCTAGCATAAATAAATTTTTTAATTTTATATTTTTCTGTAAGTTCAATTAAATTAAAAAAACCTACTACATTACTTGAAATATACTCTTGTGGATTTTTAAGTGAATACCTTACGCCAGCCTGAGCAGCCAAATTAACCACAGTATCAAATTTGTAATTTTTAAAAATTTTTTTAAGCTCTTTAGGATTTCTTAAATCACATTTGATTGATTTGAAATTTTTATAAATATTAACCTTATTAAGTAATTCAACTCTTTTTTTTTTCAATCTTATATCGTAATAATTATTAAAATTATCGATTCCTACAACAAAATTTTTTTTATTTTTAATTAAAAGTTTTACTAAAGAAAAACCTATAAAGCCCGCATGCCCAGTAATTAAATATTTCATTATTATTTTTACTTAATAAAGTTTCAATTTTTTATTCAAATTTTTTATATCTTCAATTGATAAAAAATTTTTATTATTTAAAGAATTGTATTCAAAATCTTGGGATACTTTTTTGCCAGTTTCATTAATTATTTTTTTAAATTCTTTAATCTTATTATCCAAGTTTACTTCTGTTGAAAAAATTATAAAAAATTTTTTAAATTCTAATGTATTCATGCTGGACTCGTTTGGACACATTAATTCATGTAATTTCTCTCCTGGTCTTATGCCAATAATTTTAATTTTCTTTTTTGCGTCCATAGCTTTTGCTAGATCAACTATTCTAATTGAAGGAATTTTTGGTACAAAAACTTCACCGCCCTTCATATTTTTAAGACAATTAATCACAAACTGAACACTATTTTCTAAGGTAAACCAAAATCTTGTCATTCTCAGATCAGTAACTGGAAAAAACTTTTTTTTCATTCTTATATGATCAGAAAAAACCGGAACAACAGAACCTCTTGAGGCTATAACATTACCATATCTAACAATTGAAAAAGCAGTCTTTAAAGACCCGGTAATTCTGTTTGCAGCTGTAAAAATTTTATCAGATGCTAATTTTGTAGATCCATAAAGGTTGATCGGATTTGCAGCTTTGTCAGTTGATAATGCTATAATCTTTTTAACTTTTGCGTGAATAGAGGCTAACACAATATTTTCTGCTCCATATATATTTGTTTTGACGAATTCCATAGGATTGTATTCTGCGGCTGGAACTTGCTTTAGTGCTGCAGCATGTATTACATAATCTACACCGTTCATGGCCATTTTTAATCTTTCTAAGTCTCTTACATCACCTAAATAAAATCTTAATTTGGCATTTTGTTTTTCATTAAATTTTTGCCTCATTAAGTGCTGTTTGTATTCATCTCTTGAAAAAATTATAACTTTTTTTGGATCATGGTTTTTAAGAAGCATTGTAACAAAAGCATTGCCGAAAGATCCTGTTCCACCTGTCACTAGTATAACTTTATTTTTAATCAATTTTCACCTCTCTTTTTTTTTCAAACGATTTTTTTAAATAAATTAGATTCAATCTTTTCATATTTCTACAGTTTTTTCCTTAATTTAATTAATGGTCGTAGTCCATCTGAAGGGTCAGATCTTGCATTTCTTTCATCTTTTTCAGCATATGAAAATTTTTTTTCAAATTTACCTTTAATTTTTTTTCTTTTTTTTAAAAAATCAAATAAATTTTTTAAATCTTTAGGGAGCCAGCAATGACCAAATTTATACTCAAATCCTTTTCCATCCAAATCTATGTGCAGTTCAACTAATTTTGCATCAAAATTTTCTACTACCTCATATATTACTAAAGGATTAGCTGTATGATCTGACCAACCAACATCGCATTTAAATTTTTTTGATAAATACTTTATTGAATTTAAGTTACATGTCTCAATTTTAGCTGGATAATTTGAAACGCAATGTAATAAGCTTATATTTTTACATTTATAACTTTTTAAAATGTTGTATGCATTTTTGACCTCTGAAAAATTTGCCATACCGGTAGAAAAAATTACAGGTTTGTTAGTTTGAGCACATTTAACCAAAAGTTCATTCCATAAAATTTCGTAGGAACTTATTTTATAAAAATCAACATATGGCTCTAATTTTTCCACAGCTTCTAAATAAAAAGGGGTGCATGCAAATTTTATTTTTTTCTTTTTACAATAATTTGATATTTTTTGTAAAAAACTAACGGGGAGCTCCCATTTTTTTCGATCTCTGTGATTTTTGCTTTTTTTTAAAATTTTATTATGAAAAAGTTCTTCAATTTTAAAAAGTTGAAATTTTACAGCATAAAAATTTAATTTTGAGCAAAGATCTATGAACTTGTAACACCGTTTAAGATCTCTATTATGATTACTTGAAATTTCAGCTATAAATTTTGTTTTCATAATTATTTAGATAGTTTTTCTTACGTCTATTAAAGTTTTTTCAAATCTTTGATATAAATTATCATTTGTACAAGCAAATTCATTTGTAAAATTTTTAATACTTTTTTGAGTTTGATGACTAAACCACCATTTTTCAATATTTCCTAAATTATTGTTGATAAATTTAGCTGCATTCAAACCGTTAAAATGCACAATATTATTTTTATGAAGATCCCTAAAATATTTTAAAGCGTTTTCATTTAAATTTTTTAATTCTGAATTTTGCACAAGGTAAATACATGGTCTATTTAATACTAATGTTTTTAAAAATTCTGTACCCATTGAAGTAAAAACGCTAATTCTAGCTTCTAAAATAAAATTTGATACATTTTGTTTTTTTTCTAAAATTTTAACCTCATTATCAAATTTCTTAGATATTATTTTTGAAAAATTAACCTGACCCACGATTTCTTTAGGATGTGGTTTAATTAAGATATGTTTTCTAAATGATTTGCTTATTTTTTCTGCAAAATTTTCTATTGAAATAAATTTTTCATAGAAACCATTAAATAAAGAATTTCTTATTAAATAATCCCAGCCAAAACCACAAACTATCAAAATTTTTTTATTTTTTAAAACATTTTTTTTTTGATTCTTTGAATTTAATAATATGTCCTTTGAAGGTATTGTTGATCTGATTACATTTTTAATTTTTACTTTTTGCCCCCAATTAAAATATTTATCAGAAATTCTTGGTTCGAAAAAATCACCAAAGGATCTTTTTGACATGCCATAGCCTATTCCATGCTGACCAGAAATTAGTTTAGATCCATTGTTAACCTGGTTGGCTACCCAAAAGTTAAAGAGGTCATTTTTCCATATATTTCTCGAATAAATTATAATTTTATTTTTTGGTAAATTTTGCTCTTTTAACATTTTCTTGAGTCTCTTAAATCCTTCCAGATAAACTGTTGGGAACATCTCAAGTAACATTAATCTTATAAGCCTTTCTTTCTTGTTGCCTATGTTTAAATTAATATTAATTTTTTTTCTTAGTTTCGTAATAAATTTTTCCTTAAAGTATATGTCAGAAAAAAAAAATTTAGTTGGTATCTCACCTAATTTAAAAAATAATCTAATTGTAGAAAAAGTCGAACCTGAATATATTCTATTAAAAACACATTTATTTATTCCAAGTTTATATAAAATATTTAGTAAAAAATTCACCTTATTTCCAAAAATATAATTAATCTTTTTTCTTCTAATAATTTTGGAACTATTAAAGGATTTAGAATTGATTTTATCCAAATAACTTTTGTCAATTTTTTTTGCTTCTAAAATTTTATGTATTCTATATATTAGTTTTTCATTCCAACCAGACTTTTGATTTTTTTTATTGAATTCAATTAAATCTGATGAAATTAAAGTAGTAGAATTTTTTTTTAAAGAATTATTATAAATTGGTTCAAAATTCTTTTGAAATTCTTTAAGAATATTGAATCTATTATTTATTACCGCAATAAACCTATTAAGCCAAACTCCAATTAAAATTTCCCAAGATCTCTCACACCAGCTTAACCCATGAATTTTATTAAGTTCTCTAGACAATTCTTTTAATAATTTTAAATAAATTGAATTACAATAATCAAATTCTTTTATGAGGTTTTTAGTGCTATATATGTTTCCTTTAAGATAATTAATTTTTAATTTTTTTCTTCTAATTTCGTTTAATTTTTCTTTGTTTAAATATTGCTTTCCTGCGAAGATTATTTGTTTATTACTGTATAAAAATTTATCTGGCACGGACATTAACAAATAGGCTTTTTTTTTCATTTTTTAGAAGTTATATTTACATTAAAATACATTGTTGTTCAAATATTGAACATAAGTAAAAATTAACACTTTATTTAGCTCAAAGCAAATAAAAATTGTTATGGTGGCAATGATGCTTTCTTGTGAGCGCAACTCTTTTTTTTATTTTATTAAAGAAATTCGTATATCAGCTTGATCTAAAGATTAAAGTTAGATTTTTTACTGTCTGCTAAAAAACCTTTAACAGTATCAGTTGTTAGTCGGTTAAAACTCACTCCAAAGTTTGATACACGGTCAATTATTTTTGGAGGCATAGTTATAATTTGACAGCCTAACTTTTTTGCTTGTAAATAATTATAAGCCTCTCTTGTACTTGCCCATAATATTTCAATATTTTTATTTCGCTTAACTAAAGAAATGCTTTTTTTAAATATTGGTAATGGATCTTTTCCTTTGTCAGCCATTCTTCCAGCAAAGATCGAAATAATAGATTTACTCTTTTTATTTAAACATTTGAAAACTTTTTTAACTTGTTCAAATGAATAGATGGCTGTTACATTTAATTTTATTTTTTTGGAGCTTAAATCTTTAATCAAAGGTCCCATAAATTTTCCTTTAGAATTCACTACTGGAATCTTTACATAAACATTTTTTCCCCACTTACTTATTAGAATAGCTTGTCTCATCATTTCTCTTGGTTCATCTGCAAAAACTTCAAATGATATGGGTTTATCCTTACAAATTTTTAGAATTTTTAAACAATATTCTTTATAATTTTTTGCTCCAGCTAACCTCATAAGACTAGGGTTAGTAGTAAACCCATCAACATTTTTTCTTTTATTAAATGATTTTATAGTATCAAAATCAGCAATATCACAAAAAATTTTTGTCTTCATTAATTTAAATCTTTAATTATTTCTTTAGTTATTTTTTAGCATCGACAGATAGCATTAAAGTATATTATTTACAAGTTTATTAATTTCTTTTATTACGACATCGCCTCCAAATTTAAAATTTTTCAAAACTTTAGATTTATTTTTTAATTTTTCTTTAAATCTTTGCGTATCAAAAATTTCTATATATTTTTTCTTTTCTAAATATTTTATATCCTTCATTCTTTCTGTATCCTCTTTATAATCCCAAACAAAAACTTTTTTGTTTAGGGCCAGACATTCATAAACGTAAACACCGAATCTCGTAATTATAGCAGTTGCTTCTTTTGAAACTTTTATAAAATCGTCATCTTTAGAAAAAAAACATATATTTTTTTGTTTTATGTTTTGTTCTTTTGAAAAAATTATAAAATTCAAATCTTTATTTTTAATACAATAGTTTAAAATATATTTGGGAACTTTATTGGTTGATCCTGGAAAAATAAAAATATAGTTTTTGGTTTCTTTATATACTTGATTTGCAAAATTAATTTCCCTTTTTAATATTAATGCTTTTTGACCATACAAACAATTAGATTTATGGGTATTTGGTTTCCTTAGTGTAGGTATAATATTTATTGCATTTTTGTGTTTAATAATATTGTCAATAAAAATAATTCTATTTTTTAGTAGTAAAAAATTAAATTTTTTTTTTAAAAAAAACGGTACATCAATTATAAAAATTTTATTTTTATAATTTTTTGACTTAATTCTATCTACAAAATTATTAATTTTATCAGCTTTGTTTGACCTTAAAATTTTTTTTTTTACATCAGATGTAATAGTTTCGCTAATCTCTCTTTCAATAGTAGATAATCTTGATAAATGACCATATCCATACTTTTTGGATGTAAGACCAATTAAAAATATTTTGTTTGATAATATTTTAACCTTCTTTTTTTGAATTACATGTGAGTTAAGAATGCTTAATTTTTTGTTTTCATAAATTAATTTATAATCAATTGTTTTATTTTTATTCAAAATAAAAATTGCTTTAAAAAAGTCTAAATCAGATTGTGTATCTATTGAAGCTCTTAAATGTTTTTGTTTTGATTGATAAATCAAAATTTCTTTATTAGACAATTCTTTTTCTCTAAAAAGATGGGGTCTTTTTTTTATTACATAACCTGGAAACTCAGCAAGTTCTTTAGTTAATTTTGAATATTGATAAATTTTTTTCCACAATTCCCTTCTATATAAATCTGTGCCTTCTATTATACAATTTTTAATTTTAATATAATCAAAATATTTATTTTTTAAAAATTGACTATAAGCTATTTTAATAAATTTTTTTTCTACAATTGGACAGTCCCCAGAATATGTTAATAAAAAATCATTTCTTATAATTTTTGATAATTTATATATTCTTTCATTAACGTGGTTTTCGTTTTCATGGTAAAAAAATTTGACTCTTTTTTTGTATTTATCTTTTAAAATCTTCTCGTAGATATAATTTTTTTTTTTAGGTCCTGTTGCTATATATATTTCAGATATTTCACTAATTTTTAAAAAATTATTTATAATTATTTCTATTAAAGTAAAATTTCCAATTTTCTTAAAGTGTTTTTGTTTTAATCTTTTTGAGCCAGATCTACACAATATTAAAGCAGAAATTTTCTTCATTACTTTTTTTTGGCTATTGCAAATATAGAGCTTGCTTTACCCTTTAAAAAATTTGGTAAGAATTTTTTATCGTTTGTAAATGGTAAAATACTAGCAAGATAAAAGGCGAATGAGACTTTGTACATCCAAAATGGTTTATTTCTAAGACCAGGTAATAGATTTATATTTGTAAAATTATTATCTTCTAACAAACTCTTTAGACTTTTTCTGGTATATGGTCTTGTATGAGTGTAATCATCATAAAAATTTTTGTATGAATAAGTCCAATTCGGAGTGCACAAAAATAATACTGAGTCACTTTTTAAAACTCTACTAATTTCATTTATAAAAAAAGTTGCATTACTAATATGTTCTATAACCGCTAAACAAATTACATAATCAAACGTGTTATCATTATAGGGTAGCTTTTCAGCATTTAAATCTACTCTATCTATATCAATATCAAAATATTGATAATTTCTTTTTTCAAATGATTTTTTTAAAAACTTATCTCCAGATCCAACATCTAAAATTTTTTTTTCTGTGAGATTTGATTTAAATAATTTTTCTATTAAAAATTCAAAATTTTTTACTTCATTTTCTCCTAAGTTATCTCTCGACATTGTCTGCATATTGTTAATTTTAAGATTTCTAGATTTAAAATAATTTGTATTATTTTTTTTTTTCATTTATTTTTCTCATTCAAAATTTTCAACTGTAATTACATCTATATTTTTTTTATTATATGAACTTTTCACCATTCGTTTTTTAATTTTTAACATTAAAATATTAAATCTCAAAGAATGCTACAAACCTTATCATTAAGTAATAATTTTTATCATCTCTATTCCTTTATTTACTTGTCTTATTGCATCTTTGCGGTTTTTAGCAGATACAACAATATAACCGAATCTATCAGCGTGCATTTTTACTTTTTTTTGTATATTACCTATATTTTTGAAAAATCCATATGCAATTAATCCTTTCAACTTTTTTAAATTATTTTCACCAATTATTTCTTTTATTTTTCCTGGCTTTGGAAACCAGTAACGAATTGCAGTAGCCATTGTTTTTTTTGGTAAAAGTGATTGAGCAGAAATTTTTTTTCCTAGGGCATGAGATATAACAATATCTACTAAATTTACTCCAGTTGCTGCAGGTATCTGGTGTGATGCAAGCCATCCACCTGATAATCTTAAAGCAAGTTCAATAATCATCGGTGTTCCATCTGATTTGATAACTATATCGCCTTTAACTATACCCTCGTTTACACCTAATGCCATTGCTCCGTCACTAATTAATTTATCTATTTTGTTTTTCATATTGCTTGTTAAATTAGCGGGAATTGTGCCACCATTTTCAATAAAGTGTGGAAAAAACCTTTCAAGATACTCATAATTACGTTCTGAAATTGCTGGTGTGAATACTTTCCCATTTATCAAAAATGACTCAGTTGATAATTGAAGACCATTAACAAACTCCTCTAAAATAATCTTACCAGAACTTCCATACTTTTTTGCCTCGGAAAATGCCCATGCAAGTTCAGTATTTTTATCAATCAATAATACGCCTCTTGCACCTCTGCCATCTGAAGGCTTAATTACAAAACGACTAAGATTACTTGATAATAAATTTTTTTTTAGTTCATCCAAATTTTTTATAGAAGTAAACCATGGGGTAGGAACACTCGATAATTTAAACGCGTTTTTCATTAATAATTTATCGCTAACTTTTATTGCGGAATCTAAGCTTATACCTGGTAGATTTAAGGCAGTTGATATTGTTGAAACAGTGAGAGCTACATCATTAGCAATAGTCATTACACCGTCAATTTTATGATTTTTTGCAAATTTTTTTATTTTTGCAAGAGTAGCTTTGGGATCACGAGTTGAGGCAATTAAGCGATGATCAGCTAACTTTAATGCGGGAGCGTCATCATTAATATCTGTTCCAATTATAGTTAGCCCTCTTTGCCTTGCTAATTTATAGGCTGGTACTTGTTCTATGCCTCCACCTATAATTATAAGATTTTTTTTTTCTTTCTTAACCAAAATACATTCCGCCATTTGGATTAATAGTTTGGCCAGTTAAATATGCTCCATCAGGACCTACCAGAAAAGAAACGGTCCCCGCTATTTCACTTGCTAGTCCTATACGTCCAAGTGGTATTTGTTTAATTTTCAATTGTCCTTGCTTTGTTTTAATTTCCTTAGCGCTCATTTCTGTGCCTACTAAACCGGGTGAGACTGCATTACACGTAATACCTTTTGAAGAAAATGTTTTTGCAATTGAACGAGTTAAGCCTAAAATACCTGCCTTAGTTGTTGCATAATGTATCTGGTTTATTCCTCCCCACTGACCACCTATTGAAGCAACATTTACAATACGGCCAAAACGTTTATCTATCATTGAAGGAAGGGCTTCTTGAATACAAAAAAAAGCACCTCTAAGGTTTACCTTTGTCATCATATCAAAATCTTTTTCAGTAATTTTTAAAAAAGGTTTTTCCTGAGAAATAGCGGCATTGTTCACCAAAACTTCTATTTGACCAAGTTTTGAAATTTTTCTAAAAGCTGAACTTATACTTCGGTTGGAGGCTATATTAATTTGTAGAGCTACAGAATTACCTCCAAGTTTTTTAATTTTTTTGACCACTTTATTGGCATTAGTTTTATTTTTATGGAAACCTACAACTACCATAAATCCATCAGATGCAAGCTTAAGTGCTATTGCCGAGCCAATACCACGACTAGCACCTGTTACAAAAGCAATATTTTTTAATTTTTTACTGTTCAATTTAAAATCTATTTATAAAAATTTATTATTTTTTTTATTAAAGCTTTTTCATCAATTTTATATCTCTTAAGCAACTGATATGCTTCTCCCGATCTTCCAATCTCATCTTCAATGCCCATTCTGATAATCTTTATTGGTTTATTTTCAGATAAAATTTCACTAATAGCACTTCCCAGTCCGCCCATAATATTATGATCTTCAAAACTTATAATGATCTTATGTGTTTTTGCGTGTTTAATTAATAAATTTTTATCAATTGGTTTTATGCTCGGCATATGAATTAATGTTGGATTTATATTTTGTTTTTTTAAATATTTTAAAGCATTAAAGGCTACAGACGTTTGCATTCCAGTAGAAATTACACAAACCTTTATGCCCTTATTTAAAACCATCCCTTTACCAATAATAAATTTTTTATTCGAATTGGTTATATTTACAACACTACTTCTACCTGTCCTCATATAAACTGGGCCCTTATGCTTAGATATTGTTTTTACTGCTTGAAACATTTCATTACTATCACAAGGGCTTAAGACTACAAAATTTGGCAAAGTTCTAAAGCAGGCTAAATCTTCAATACATTGTGCAGAAGCTCCGTCAGGACCTGTATCCAAGCCTCCATGGCTTGCAATGATCTTAACATTTAAATTAGAATAAGAAATAGATAGCCGTGCCTGTTCATAAGCTCTTAATGCAAATACAGCAAATGTAGTAGCAAAAGGCACTAAACCCAAGCTTGACATGCCTGCGGCAGCTGAAATCATATTTTGTTCTGCAATACCAAATTGAAAAAATCTTTTAGGATATTTTTTTAAAAAATGATGACAACCAGTTCCGCCAGCCAAATCGGCGTCTAGGACTACGATTTTTTTGTTAGTTTTTGCTATTCTTGTAATAGACTGACCGAAAGCCTCCCTTAATGAGTTAGATGATTTAGCTATTAAATTTGGATTACTCATTATTCTAAACATTCCTCTATTAATTCTTTTTTTGCACCCAGTTCCATTAATGAGGATTTTATTTGTTCAAAGTTCAATTTAACACTACCGTGCCAAAGTGGTTTATTTTCCATAAAAGATATTCCTTTTCCTTTTATTGTGTGAGCTATTATAAATAATGGCTTTGTATTATTATATTTTTTTTTAATAGCTCTATCTATATCATAAAAAGAGTGGCCATTAATTTCAATGACATTCCAATTGAAAGCAATTAATTTATCTTTCAATGGCTCAATATTTATTATTTTTTTATTAAAATTATCACTTTGTATTTTATTATAATCTAAAATGGTAACTAAATTATCTAATTTTTGTTGAGCAGAGAACATTACTCCTTCCCATATCTGACCTTCTTGCATTTCACCATCTCCGATTATTGTAAAAACTTTACTTTTATTTTTAAAATATTTTAGAGCTAACGCTTGACCTATTGCGAAAGAAAATCCTTGACCTAAAGAACCAGTGCTAGCCTCTACCCATGGCGTATTAATTCTGCATGGGTGTCCTTGAAAAACTGAATTGATTTTTCTTAAATTTAAAATATTTTTATAATTTATGACACCAACTGCAGCTAGTGTAGAGTAAACTGCTGGGACTGAATGTCCTTTTGATAATACAAACCTACTTCTATTTGTTTTCTTAAAATCGCTTAATTTTTTTATTTTTAATTCTGTTGCAATTAAATAAACTATTATGTCCATAGATGAAAGAATGCCACCAGGATGACCAGAGCCAGCAAAAAATACTGACATCAATGAGTAGATTCTAGATATATTAGATATCTTTTTTAAAAAATAGATTTTGTTATTTTTCATAATATGAACCGTCTAAAAAATATTGTTCAATTTTTGAACATTATAGAGGATTTTGCCAGAAATAAAAGAATAAAATTTTTGTTTGCAAATAAAAACGTAAATTTATAAGCATATTTAACCATTTTTAAAATTATTTATACGGTGTGAAATTCTAGTAAATTTTATGTCTGGAATTTTTTTTTTGGTTTTGTAAAAAGCATACCCAAATATATCTTTTGTTGACAAATATTTAGCACGTTTTGTATGTTCTATATAATTATCTCTTTTTAAAAATTTAACAAAATTGATTCTATTCTCCTTTAAAATCTTTTTATATTCACTTATTTGTTTTTTTTTATAGCAAACTATATAACCGTATAAAAAATTATCTACTTTTTTGGTATTTCTTATTTTTTTATTTGTTAATCTTGAAAAATAAAAATCTGATAAAGAGTTATTTCTAAAAGAAAATAACGTAGATGTATCAATTTCTCCATGAAATCTGTTAGAAGCTTCAATTATAAAAAATTTATTACCACATATACCTAAATCAATTTTTAATTTTCCAAAAATATTTAACTCAAAAATTTTATCATTTATAATTTTTAAAAATCTCGATATTTCATTATTATTGATTTCTACAGTACCCAATGGAGCAAAGGTAATGTTGTGATCAAAATACCTGTAAACAGAATTTAGTATTAATAATTCTTGTTTAATTTTATAAAAATTAATTCCATATTCTTTTAAATTTTTAAAATACTTTTCAAAAATAAAGCGCTTCTTGTTTTTTAAACTTAAATAATCACTCTTATTTTTTAAAAAAATAATACCCTGACTGCCGCTTCCTTTTGTTGGTTTTGCTATCAATGGAAATTTTTTTCTCGAACCATCTATAATTTCTTTAGGAAATAAAATTTTAAATTTTTTTTTGTTTAATAAAGTTTTAATGGTGAGATCGTTGTTTTCTGGTTTTATTTTAAACCTTTTTAATAATTTATTTCTTGATATAAGTAAGATATCATTATTTGCCCATATATCTATAAGCTCTAAATTTCTTAATTTCAAAATTTTATTAAAAATGAAATTTATTTCATTGCAATTTGACTCTATAAAATGATCACAATATTTTCTTCCAGATGCAAACTTATTATAATCTACTCCTATAACTTTCAATCCAAATTTTTTTGCTGACAATATAGACTCTACCTGGATCTGGCTTGTTCCTAAAAACAAAACTGATTTATTTTTTTTTTCTAATATCTTTCTTCGATGCATGTTTTTTGCTTTTGTTTAATCACGGATGTTTAATGATAGTGTTTTTCATTTTATAAGTAGTTGAAAAATGCTTCTTAACGTGAAAGTTAATTATTTTATCAAAAAAATTTGTATTTGTTGATTTTGGGGCTAACTCATCCAAAATAGAGTCGCCTGTAAGATCGCCATGTACTTCGATTAAATAACCGTTGCCTTTTTTATCAAATCTAAAACTAAATGCTAAAAGGAATGAGGATTTAGAAAAATGTTTTGCAAATTTATTACAGCACTGGAATATTAACTTTTTTGATTTTTTAGAAAGTTTCCTTGCAGGCATAGATATATACTTCCCAACAAGTTTTTTCAAAGGTCCATTAAATGAATTAACTTCATCCCAGCTTAACAAGGTTTTAAATTTACCCTTATAAAATAAAACTAAAAAACAAGTGTCTTTTCCATCTATAAATCTCTGTACCTCAGCTTTTTTATTATATGACGAAAGTATTGATTTATATGCACGAGCTTTAATTTCATTCACGGACCTACATAGGTAAATATCTTTTTTACCTACAATTGTTATTTCTGGCTTTGTCACAACCTTGTTATATTTTTGGTGTAAATGTTTTGCCAGTTCTTTATCCATTGAATTAATATTTTGACCCTCTGGGCAAGGTACATCAATCTTATTTAAAAATTTCCTTAATTCAGATTTGCTTGTTGATATTTTCGCTAATTCATAATTTATGCCTATTAAATTAAAACTCTCATTGAGCTTTGCTGCAGTAAATAAAGGTTTACCATTAGTTCTAGCAATTAAACCTACAATATTAACATTTAAATTTTTAAGTTTTTTTATTATAAAATTAACGTTATGTGTGCTTGCCTTAATATATATATCAGATAAAGGCACGCCCACTGCATGAGGATTTCTATCTATTATTATAATTTTATAACCTAATTTTTTGCCACTTTGAATAAATTGAAATTGAGCATCCCCGCCTCCTAATATTATTAAGTATGCTTTATTCATTAAGTGTATTCTATTTATTCTAATAAAGTTAATATTTAAAGTTTAAACTATTTAAATTATTTTTCTTGATTATAAAATAAATTATTCTAATCTAATATTAATAACTTACAATTACTTAATAATTTGGTTATAAGATTTATTAACCGAATGATTCCTCTCAATTTTAAAAAAAAAAAATTAATTGCTTTTGGTGCAGGCAGAACTTTAAAAATTGCACAGAAAAAACATAAATTAAACCTTTCATATATAATTGATAATAATAGTGACTTGGTAAATCAAAGGTTTCAAAAACTTAGAATTTTCAAATTATCAAAAATTAAATCAGAAAAAAAATATATTATAATAATATACTCTCCAAGATTTTATGAAATAAAATTACAACTTGAGTCTTATGGTTTAAAATATAAAAAAGATTTTATACATTTTCTAGATTTGACTATCTACAAAAGTCTTATTGACAATCTGGCTAATGAGATTTGTTATAAAAATTTAAAGTATTTTTTAAATCCTGGTGATGTTTGTTTGGATGTTGGTGCCAATGTTGGGCTTTATACATATAAAATGTCTAAACTTATAAAACAAAAAGGAAAAGTTTTAAGTTTTGAGCCTGTTGAAATTGCTTATAATCAAATCAAATTATTAAAAAAAAAATATTCTCTTAACAACTGTCAAATATTTAATTTTGCTATTGGAGACAAAAGAAAAAAAAGCAAAATTCTAATTCCTGTTATAAATAATGTGGTTCAATTAGGTTTTTCACATATTAAGACTATAAAATATAAATCTAAGAATGTAGTAAAAAACAAGCATAGTAAAAAATTTTATGAAAAACTGAATTCTGGCTATGAACAAAAGACTAAGATTGAATTAATTGATAAAATTATACAAAAATTAAAATTAAAAATTGTAAATTATATAAAAATAGATGTTGAAGGCTTTGAGTTAGAGGTGATTAAAGGAGCTATCAAAACAATTAAAAATCATAGACCTTTTATACAAGCTGAATTTTTTTATTCAAAAGAAAATCAAAAGAAAATCTTTGAATACTTTAAATCATTAAACTATGTTTTTTTCTATCCTTCAAAAAATAAAATGATTAAAATTAATAACTGGAAATTAATTAATGGCGTTAATAATTATTATTTGATACCAATTGAAAAGCTAAAAATGCTAAAAAAAATTAAATACTAATAAATTAATCCAAAATTTGTTAGTTTCCTTAATGTTTTTTACAATTGGTTTACTCTTAAATGATCAAGGCTAATTGTTTTTCAAGTAAAAATATCGATATCAAAAAAATATTTTTTTATTTTTAAAGTAAAAAAATTTTTTTCAGTGCATAAATCAAGCCAATTGAGCTATTAGTACTGGTCAGCTACACGCGTTACCGCGCTTCCACATCCAGCCTATCAACGTA
>MDTG01221028.1_pt1 | contig 17516 bp, 7 predicted proteins | sample 811421 | NCBI WGS metagenome assembly MDTG01 (sample SAMN05326645, study PRJNA326480) | marine metagenome | isolation source: seawater | place: Pacific Ocean: South East | collected 2011
CCTACATCATCGAAGCGGACCGAGACTCTGCGCGAGACACCACGCTGTGGCATGGTGACGCCGTAGAGCTTGTCGCAGATGCGCATCGTGGTCTTGTGGTGGGTGATCACGATGAAGTGCGAGCGATCGAGGAACTGCTTGACCACTGCGCAGAAGCGTTCGACGTTCGCCTCATCCAGTGCGGCATCGACTTCGTCGAGGATGCAGAATGGTGATGGCTTGCTCTTGAAGATGGCCATCAGCAGCGCCACCGCGGTCATCGTCTTCTCGCCACCTGAAAGCTGGTTGATGATGCGGGGTTCCTTGCCCGGAGGCTTGGCTCTGATCTCCACGCCGCTTTCAAGCCAGTCCGTCTCGCCGTTCTCATCGGGCATGAGCAGGAGCTCGGCATTGCCTCCACCGAACAGTTTTCTGAACATGCCACCGGAGCCTGCGAAGTTCTCGCGGACGGCCTCGAAGGTCTCCCTGAAGCGTTCTCGGCTCACGTTGTCGAGTTCCTCGATCAAGGCGGTCAGCTGCTCTCGAGCGGCGTCGATGTCACCGAGCTGTGTCTCCAGATCCTCGTTCTTGACCACCAGGTTTTCAAGTTCCTGGACCGCGTCGAGGTTGACGTTGCCGAGTTTTCTGATCTGTTCCTTGATCTCCGACGCCTCCGCTTCGGCCTCGACGAGGTCGACGAATTCGAAGCCTTCGTGTTCGCGTTCCTCCTTGTAGTCGGGGTAGGCATCAGCGACATCCAGCTCGAGTTCGACGACCGAGTGCTCCTCGAGGTTTTCGCGCTTGATTTCAAGCTCGCGTCGAGACATCTCAAGGGCGTGGACATCACGTTCCATCTGGGCGCCGCGGGTTCGCGCGGCGTGAAGGCTTTCCGAAGCCCGGGTCAGATTCTGGCCTGCTTCACTGGTCCGTTTCGCGAATTCCGCGAATGCGCTGCTGAGGGAGGCGAGCGCTTCAGTCGCTTCGAGTGCTTCCTGCTCGGCAGTCGTGATGGTCTGTCGCAGACGTGCGAGCTGCGCCTGGCGGCGTTCGAGCTGTTCACGGCCGACGGCAACCTGGCGTTCGCTTTCCTCCTTGGCCAGGGCGATCTGGCGTCGTTCGCGCATGACCGCTTCCAGTCGAGCGTTGTCTTCGCCCAGGCGGACGCGAGCGGTCGCAAGGCCCTCATTGGCCCGTTCGGTGGCGTTCGAATCCTCGAGTGCCGTTCGCTCGCATGCGAGGATCGAGATCTTCTGTTCTTCGAGGAGCCGTCGCAGCGAGCCGAGGCGTTCCTTGTGACCCGTCTCCTCCTGGTTGAGCTTCATGAATCGCTGATCAAGCTCGTTGCGTTCACGGACGATCGCGACCTGTTCCCTGGCCAGGCGCTCGATGAGCTGTTCGAGTCGTTCCGCATGGTGACTCAGCTCGATGGCCTGGGTGCGAGCGGATTCGATGTCAGCTGAGATGGTCACCTGCTGCTGCACAGCGGAGCCGGCTTCGGCTTCCACTTCGGCGAGCCTGCTCTCGAGACTCGAGATCCGGGCGTCGAGCCCATGAAGTCGTTCCTTGAGTTCACGGAGTTCCGCCTTGCGAGCAAGCCAGCCGTGGGCAGCGTCTTCACGTGCCGTCGGCGCGATGACGAGGCGGTGGTCCCGATCGAGACGTTCACCGTCATGCGTGACAAAGCGTGCGCCGGTCAGCTGGCCGGCGGCGAGGGTACGAGCCGTTTCAAGGGAATCGACCAGCCATGTGTTCCGCAGGAGGCGACGACAGACCTGCATGGCTGCGCCGCTTGCTCTGATCATGCTGAGCATGGGAGTGGCGCCGGGAATGCTGGGGAGCGTCGTATGTTCGTATGAGTCAGGCGTGTTCACGGGGAGAAGCACGATTCGTCCGTCGAGCGAACGCATCTCATCTAGGAGGGGGTCGATGCCTTCTGTGTCCTCGACGAGCAGGGCCTGGAGGTCGTCGCCAAGTGCGCATTCCACGAGGTCGGCGTGTTCGCGATCGGTTTCGATGAGATCGCCAAGCAGCCCATGCACGCCCTGGAAACGATCGGGCCGCTCGAGAACGACACGAACGGCTTCGCCCAGACCCTCGCGTTCCTTCTGAAGGCCTTGAAGCAGATGTTCACGAGAGCGAAGCGCGGAGCGATCTTCTCTCTGGCTTCCAAGTTCCTCCAGCAACGTGGTCTGTCGGTCATCAAGTTGCGCGCTGTGGTCCGCGTGGGCCTTCTGCAACGATTCGAGTCGGTCGAGCTGGTCGGATGCCGATGCTTTCGCGGCCAGCGTCTTGATGAGGTCGACTCTGTGCTCTTCGGCTTCTCGGGCGAAGGGGCTCGCGCGCAGTTCGAGTCGTTCGATCTGCTCCTTGAGCGCCTTCTCGCGCTCGGAGATCGAGATCAGCTGCCCTTCGGCTCCGACGATGTCTCGATCGAGTCGTGCGGTACTGTCACGGAGGCGGTTGACCTCCGCTCTGGAAGAGGCCGCTTTCTCGGTGGTCTGAGTTCGAAGCTGCTCCGCCTCAGAGGCGATCCGCTCCGCCTCGGCCACGGAACTGGTGAGCGTTTCGACGCTGCCTTCCGCCGTTTCCAGCTGCTCTGCGAGTCCTGTGAGCGACTCGAGATGCTCGTTGATGCGGGTCTCTTCCTGGTCAAGCTGTTGGACGGCCTCTTCGAGGTTGCGGCTGGTCAGCTCGGCACGTTGGCGAGCCTGCGTCTCGCTGCTCTGGAGCTCGAGTCTTCTCTGCTCCTGGGCATGCTGCTCCTCCTGGATTCGATGGCGTTCGATCTCGGCCTGCTGCTTGACGTCTTCAAGCTGGCTGATCTCGCCTTGAACTCTGGAGCGTTCGGTGTTGGCGTCCGCGATCTGGCTCGTGAGGCCATGGAGATTTCTGCTGTTCTCATGGAAGCGCTCGAGGAACACGTGTCGCATGAGGTCGCGTCTTCGGACGTCGAGGTCGGAGTAGCGTTGTGCCTTTTCGGCCTGGCCCCTGACGATGCGAAGTCTTCGTTCGGTGTTCGAGAGCTGCTCCCGGACGAGCAGCAGGTTGCGCTCGGCATGTTCGAGTTTTCGCGCTGATTCGACCTTTCGGGTTCTGAACTTCGCGATTCCCGCCGCTTCCTCGAGGATCAACCGACGTTCCACCGGATTGGCGAGAAGCATGGCATCGACCTTGCCCTGTTCGATGATCGAGTAGGCGTTGGTTCCGATGCCGGTGTCGAGGAAGAGATCCTTAATGTCCCGCAACCGAACCTTGTGTCCGTTGATGAGGTATTCGCTCTTTCCGTCGCTGAACAGGCGCCGGGTCACGTCGACGATCTCGGTATCGACGTGCAGCGATCGTCGTTTGATCACCACGGGCCTTCCGTCCGCATCGAGTTCATCGTGCGATTCGACCGGGTTTTCGAATGTCAGCGTCACGCTGGCTCCGCCCATGGGCTTTCGTGAGGCGCTGCCCGCGAAGATCACGTCGAGCATCGCGCTTCCGCGCAGGCTCTTGGCGCTTCGCTCTCCGAGCACCCACTTGAGGGCGTCCACCACGTTGCTCTTGCCGCATCCGTTCGGTCCGACGATTCCGATCACCGGTTCATCGAAGTGGAACTCGGTCTGATCGGCGAAACTCTTGAATCCTGCAACTGTTAGCTTGGCGAGCCGCATGCGGATCGACCTCCTGTCGGTGCGTGCCCGGGGGCACTGAGCGGCGATGGACATCCATTGTCCACCGGTTCACTGGCGGGCTCCATGACGCTCGGAGCTTGAAATTCCACAGTGATCATCTGGGTACAGTATCCCTCGGTACGCCGTTCCCTTCAAGGCCTGAACGGGAGGGTATTTCAAGGTCGTCGCTTTCTCCCGGTCTTTGTGGGGTGAACGCGCCATCTGAGTCGCTCACAACATCGAATTCAGGTCGTTCGACGCTTTCCTGCTCTGATTCGAAGGCAAGGATCGCGGCAAGGATCCTGTCCTGCTCGGCCTTGAAGTCACAGGTGATGTATTTCTGGAGCCAGAGCTGATGAAGGGCTCCGATGACCTGACCGTAGCTCATGCCGAGTCCCTGCTCCGGGTCGTTGATCGAAGTCTTGTGCCCGAGGAAATTGACCAGCCCGCGGACGTTGGTGGGGGCCTGCACGATCACCGGGCGAGGGTCGTCGTTCTGGCGATAGAAGACCTGGACCGCTTCATCATCAAGATCGGCCTTCATCATCAATTGCCCGGACCACGCGTTGAGGGTCAGTGGTGTGTTGATCGACGTTTCGGAGTCGAAGAGCACTATTCTGGGCGTCCCACTCTGAGCGATGTACAGCATGGACGTGTTCGAGGGGACGATGTTCAGTACGAAGTTCTCGTTGACGCGAACCTCGGTGATGATCGGGTCACCTCGTTTGAGCAGGGCTTCGAAGGCTGCCAATCGGACGTCGACGTCATCGTCATCGAGAAGCTTGCGCAGTCCGATGTCGACCCTTGGATTGTTGCCCATGTTGCCGAGTTCTCTGACCGAGCTGATCCGTCTCGCCTTGCTGGTCGACTTCTCGGCGATGTCCATGATGTAGGGGACCACCAGTGCATCGTTGAGCTGCGCACCGGCACTCAGCGCTGCGAGTCTCGGGGCCTCTTCCGGGTAGTCGTAGAGATCATGGATCATCGGAACGGCCTTGGGGCCGAGTGCGCACCAGCGCCACTTGGCTGATTCGGCGCCGCCCGGATTCGCCAGAAGCGCGCGTCTCACCGCTTGCGAGGAGGCTTCGACCGCGCCCACCTTCAGCGAGGTGTGCTGCAACAGCTTCATGAACCGCTCGGTCTCGTCGGCATGTGAAGGTGGTACCGTGATGGATATGGAGTCGCCGCTTTCGCCACGTGCGGTCTCGTCCTTCTGGCCTGGTTCACGGGGAAAATTGCTGTTGATCGCCTGTTGCACGGTGGCGGTTCTGGCATGGCTCGTCGTCGCCATGCGCAGTTTGACCGGCATGTTCTTCTGCGTGCTGCCACCTTCGAGGATTCTTCCACTCAGTGCATTGATGGCGCTCGTCGTGGACTTACCGGGTTCGACGAAGGGATTGATGAAGATCGGGCCTTTGGCCTTCGCAAGTGCGAATGCCTGGCGCGAGCCCGTGGCCAGCGCACCCGGTCGAAGTTCGGTGGTGTAGAGCCTGCCACCCTCGAGGCTGCTGGTCGTCGATCCCGGGAGCGCGAAGACCCGCACATCGAATTCGGTGCCTTTCGGTGCGCCCGGGGGGATGACTCCCTCGACCACCACGATGGCGGTGTCCTCGGAATCGAGCATCCTCTCCGGTGTCAGGCCGTTCCAGCCGTTCTGTGGATCTCCAACGCCGCGTCTCGTCATTTCGGCGAGCATCAGTGAGCGGACCTGTGCGGGCACGATTCGACTTCCCGTGCCTGAGAGCCCCACAACGAGTCCGTAGCCGCGTACGACCGTCGGTTCATAGCCGGTGAACACGCCTTCGCTGGCGACGGTGCCACGCATGATCGGATCGACTTCGAGTTCGAAATTGGTCTTGGAGAGTCGTTCGGATTTGGTGTCTCGGCTGGCACGTTCCAGCACCATGCTCTGGCATCCGAGAATGCTCAGAGTCATCAGGCCGGTCAAAGCCAGGAGGATGCCGCGGGTGTTGTTCATTGTTTTCATCACGGTGGTGTCCACGAAAGGATGTGCCCCTGTCCGGGAGCGGCATTGCGGTCCTGAACGGGTCCATTCTATCGATCCGGATGGGGTGGCACAATAAAGGAAGCGCCATCCCATGGTCCGTATCCTCGATGATCATGACTGAAATGGGTGACATGCCGTCATTTGTGCCCTTGAGCTGGTTTCAAGCGTTGAATTGGTCGAGATTCACCTGCGGTGAATCCATCATCGTGAAGTAGGATGGCAGTCCCCACGACCCCATTGGCCACTCATCAGGAGCCTCTCATGAACTTTGTACTTCTTCCGCTTTCGATCTGCCTGAGTACGGTCCTGTCCGGCGGATCCCTTTCGGCAGCTGACTTCGAAGCCGTCTCCATGGAAAGTCCCCTGACGGGCAGGTCCATCGGCACCTCGGATATTCGTCCGCTCGAATTGGATCATCTTCGTCTCGAGCGTCTGAAGTCCTCGCTTCTCACGAATGAGAGCGTGCTCATGACGGGCGTCCCGCTTCCCGGGCACCGTTCGGTCGACCTTCAGCTTGAGCAGATCATTCCGTTCGATTCGGATGCACGCATCGAAGTCATGCGCCCTGACGGCGTCCATCTCATGGCGATTCCAGCGACCACGATCCTGGGTGGCGAGGTCGTTGGTGAGATCGGAAGCTCCGCATTCATCGCCTACACCGACTCCGGCGTCGAGGGCTGGATCACCTCCGGCGGAGTCTCCTATGGCATCAGTGACGGGGTGGGCGGAACTCCGACCATCCATCGCCTCGACATCATTCCCGTCGACACCACTCGTGAATTCTGTCAATCCGATCTCATCGAGCAGCCCTTGATGAAACGCGGCTCGATCCGTGTTCCTGCGGGTACCTCCGCTGGCAGCGGTAGTCTCGCCGGAGCCGTTGGAATCGGGGCCTGTCAGCGAGTCCGGCTCGCGATCGAGACCGATGAAGAGCTGCTTGGAATCTTCGGTGGGGACCGTCAGGCGACGGTCGGATACATCGCGACCCTGGTGGCGGCGTCATCCTACGTCTACTCGCGTGACCTCAACACAGCTCTGGTGGTCAGCTATCTGCGCTTCTGGGAGATGGAGGATCCCTGGGTGCAGACCAGCACGGGTGATCAGCTCTACGAATACCAGGCATACTGGGAATCGAATGATGAGGACATCTCGAGGGATCTCGGGCACTTCCTGTCCGGTCGCGGGCTTGGTGGTGGTGTTGCCTGGCTTGGTGTGATGTGCAATGAGACTTACAACTACGGGCTTTCCGCGAATCTCAACGGTTCATTTCCCTATCCCCTTGAGAACAACAGCGATCAGAACTGGGATCCGATGGTGTTCATGCATGAGCTGGGTCACAACTTCGGAGCTCCGCACACGCATGACCTCTCGCCTGCTCCCGACAACTGCGCGGGTGGCGATTGTTCCATTGGTGCGTTCGGCACGATCATGAGCTATTGCCATACCTGTCCGGGCGGATTGGCGAACGTTCGAATGGAATTCACGCCTCAGAACATCACCAACATCAACACCCACATCGAAGCATCGGGCTGTGATTTCAGAGTTTCGGATGACACGATGTGTCTTGCCGACGATGTTCAAACCGGCATGGACGCACCCGTCTACATCGATGTCCTGCAGAACGACGTCGGCGTCGAGTGCACGTTCGCCGATATCGTCTCGTTCGATTCACTGGGTTCCGAGGGTGGCCAGATCGAACTCGTCGAGGGGTTCGGTCCCGAGGGCCGTTCCGTGCTGAGGTACACGCCCGTCGATGATTTCATCGGAACCGAGCTCTTCGAATACACAAGTTCCATCGACGGCGTGCAGGACACCTGCATGGTCGCCGTCCGCGTCGAGGAGGCGGAACCTCCGGACCCGCTTCGGGCGGCGGACAATCCCGTCGGCACGATGCCCGGCATCGGAGTCGCCTACTACGCACTGGAACCGGTCTCGTTTCTTCCCGATTTCTCGGCGCTTGAATCATTTTCCGGTGAAGTCGTCGAGGACATCGAGTACGCCTCCACCAACGGAGCCTTCATGGGCAGTGGGCTGGCCGACGATGTCGGTGCACTCTTCGTCGGGTGGGTCGAGATACCATTCGCCGGGCAGTGGCGATTCTCCACCGACAGCGATGATGGATCCGCGCTCTTCATCGGTGATCAGCGGATCGTCGACAATGACGGTACGCATCCCATGCAGGAACGAACCGGAGTCATCGGACTCGAGGCCGGAGTCCACGCCATACGCGTCGAATTCTTCGAGCGTGGGGGTGGCGCAGGCCTCTTCGTGAAGTACGCCGCACCGGGTGCTGCACTCACGGTCATTCCAGCATCAGCCTGGTCCCATGGTGGAACGCTCGTGCAGTCGCCTGATCTCAATGGCGATGGCATGGTCGGCGGGGAGGATCTGAGCATCCTTCTGTCACAATGGGGTTCTGCCGGCACAGCCGACTTCGATGGCGATGGTGTCGTCGGCGGTGCCGATCTGGCCTACCTGCTTTCGCTCTGGGGAGCGCTTTAAGTTTTCCGATCCCGCGTGCTGCTGCTCGAAAGATCTAAGGCGATGAGCCCGGTGGACATCATGAAACATGATGTCCACCGGGCCAACGTCATTCTCGATTCCAGGTGTCGAATGGGCGCTACTGGACTCGAACCAGTGACCTTTCCGGTGTAAGCGGAATGCTCTAGCCAACTGAGCTAAGCGCCCGAAGGACGCAGACTACACGGTGATCGTTCAGGATGCGAATGTGACAGCGGGTCGTATGAGCACCGATGCACCGCCTAGAATGGGCGAATGTCAGTCGACGCGCCAAATCCCGACTCCGCCCTGAAGACGATCGCTCGTCTGCGCGAACGGCTTTCGTCCTGCGCCAGAGGCGATCGTCGTTCGCTTCGCCGGTGGCTCAAACGTCTCGACACCATTCGTCGTTCGGGGCGTCCCGTTGATCGTTCACTCGGCAAGGTCGAACGGGCCATCGATCAAGCGGTGCATGCGCGGCGGCTTCGTGCCGAAGCTGCCGATCGTGCGTTCGTCTATCCGGCCGAGCTTCCCGTCAGTACTCGGCGCACGGAGATCAGTGAGGCGATTCGGAACAATCAGGTCATCGTGCTCTGTGGAGAGACCGGTTCGGGAAAGACCACACAGCTTCCGAAGATATGCCTCGAACTTGGTCGGGGAGTGGAGGGATTGATCGGCCATACACAGCCCCGCAGGGTCGCGGCGCAGGGCGTTGCGGAGCGCATCGCTCAGGAGGTCGGCTCTGAGATCGGAGGTCTGATCGGTTGGCAGGTCCGGTTTCACCGAAAGGATTCGAAGGAGACCTGCGTCAAGATGATGACGGATGGCATTCTCCTTGCCGAGACGCAGGATGATCCCATGCTTGATCGGTATGACACGATCATCATCGACGAAGCTCATGAGCGAACCCTGAACATCGATTTTCTTCTCGGCTATCTCAAGCGCCTGCTCCAGAAGCGTCCGGATCTCAAGGTGGTGATCACCAGCGCCACCATCGATGCCGAGCGATTCAGCGAGCACTTCGGGGGATGTCCGGTGATCGAAGTCTCCGGAAGAACGTACCCGGTCGAGATACTGAATCAGGACCCCGAGTCACTCGGCCGAGAGGGGGACAGCCCCGATGCGCCCGAGGTGATCCTGAAAGCCGTCGAGCACCTCCTGGAATCTTCCCAGGATCATGGCGACATGCTCGTCTTCGTCCCGGGCGCACGCGAGATTCGTGATGGCATGGATGCGCTCGAGGGCGCGTTCGGTGATCGCTTCGAGGTTCTCGGTCTGCACGCGCGGCTTCCCGAGCGTGAGCAACGAAAGATCTTCGGGGCGGGATCGAAGCGTCGCATCATTCTTTCAACGAACGTCGCCGAAACGTCCGTGACGGTGCCGGGGATCACTTCAGTGATCGATACCGGCCGTGTCAGGATCTCCCGCTTCAGTGCTCGGTCTCGTCTCCAACGACTTCCGGTCGAGCAGGTGAGTCATGCTTCCGCGCGTCAGCGTGCCGGTCGTTGTGGGCGCATCGCACCTGGGCGATGCCTGCGCCTGTATTCGGATGCGACTCTGGAAGAGGCCGATGAGTACACCCAGCCTGAGATTCTTCGCTCGAATCTCGCCGATGTCATTCTCAGGATGCTGGCACTGGGCCTGGGTGACATCAACGATTTTCCGTTCCTGGACAAGCCATCTCCTCGCATGATCGAGGAGGGATGGGGGACCTTGTACGAACTTGGGGCCGTCGATCGCGCGCGAAGCCTGACGGAGACCGGGCGAAGACTGTCCAGGCTCTCGGTCGATTCAAGGCTGGGCCGCATGTTGATCGCTTCCATCGAGGAGCGGGTTCTCCCCGAGGTTCTGGTGATCGCATCAGCACTGTCCACGCAGGACCCGAGGCTGCGCCCATCCGGGTTGGAGTCGGTCGCCGATCTCGCGCACCTGCCTTGGCTCGATCAGAAAAGTGATTTCGTCGGACTCTTACGACTCTGGGCGTCCTACGAAGAGGCGCGTTCCTCGATGGGTAGTTCGGCCCTCCGTCGGTGGTGTCGTGAACGACATCTCTCTGTGAGTCGGATTCGAGAGTGGGTGGACGTCCACACCCAGCTCCGACAGGAGGTCCAATCGGTGTTCGAGGTTCGTGCCGGCCGTCCACGTGTCGAGCGCATGGGTGAGGGTGGTTGGGGCGCGATGCACCGTGCCATACTCGCCGGGTTCGTTTCGAACATCGCCCGAAGAAACGACGAGCGTGCCTACGAGACTCCGACAGGTGTCTCCTTCTCGATCCATCCATCGTCGGGATTGAAGCAGACCGATGTGCCATGGGTGATGGTCTCAGAGATCGTCGAAACGACGCGCCGCTACGGTCGGACGGCGGCGAAGGTCCGAGGTGACTGGGTTGAACGTGTGGCTCCGCATCTGGTTCGTCGCGAGTACGAGGAACCTCATTATCTCATCGATTCCGGTCAGGTCGCCGCATACGAGCGTGTGTACTACGGCGGGATGGTTCTGGTGCCTCGGCGTCGAGTTCCTTATGGTCCCATCGATCCGGATGTCGCACGCGACATCTTCATTCAAGAGGCGCTGGTCGAGGAGAATCTGCGCACGCGTGCACTGTTCATGATTCGCAACATCGCCCTTCGAAAGCGCGTGGAAGCGCTCGAGGAGAAGGAACGTCGCCGGGATCTTCTGGCCTCGAACGACCAGCGTTTCCGCTTCTACGACCAGCTTCTTCCACCGACCGTGCACAGTGCGCCCAGCTTCGAACGCTGGCGACTGGAGGTGGAGGGGCGCGACCCAGACCGTCTGGTCATGGCCGAGTCCGACATGTTCGGATCCGAACGGGGGGGGCTCGACTCTGCGGTCTTTCCCGATCACATCGAGGCATCCGGAAGTCGCTGGCGCCTCGAGTATCGTCACGAGCCTGGTGAGCTCGGTGATGGTGTCGCGATCAACGTGGCACTCGCCGCGCTAGAGGATCTCTCCGCCGATCGTCTCGAATGGGGTGTTCCGGGCATGTTGCCTGAACGCATCGAGGCGATGATCCGATCGCTACCAAAGCGACTTCGGACGCGCTTCAGCCCGGTGCGTGAAACGACTTCCGCGATCGTCGAGACGCTTCCGTTCGGTGAAGGCGTACTCGCCGAGCTGCTTGCCAAGCAGTTGAGGGCCATAAGCGGTGTTCCCGTCGATCCCTCGGATTTCGATCAGGAACGACTCCCGGAACACCTTCGCATGTTGATGATCGTGCGTGACGACGATGGTCGCGAAGTGGCTCGCGGCAGATCGCTCGTGGAGCTCCGCAGCAGACTCGGGTCGGAGATGCGTGTTGCTTTTCGAAGAAGAGTCGATGGCGCGCTTGCCGTCCTGACGGAGTCATCGTCTACGGAGCTTCCCGAGTCGCCGCTCTCCGAGCACATCGTCGTTGAAGGTGTCGCGGGAGGTGTTCGTGCGTGGCTCGCCTTCCAGCGCAAGGGAGGATTTGTCGAGGTCAGCGGGCATTCGCGTCGGTCGGACGCAGCGAAGCAGCATCGTGATTTCCTGCTGGGTGAGCTCAAGGAACTCAGCGGCCGTGCGCTTTCCGGACATCTGGATTGGTTGCTCGGGAATGAACGCTCATGGCCTGAGTTCCATCTGCTTGGTGCCGAGTGCGATCTGCGAACGGCAGTCGAGCTTCTGACACTCGATGCCGCCTTCTTCGTGCCGGGCGATGGCCGACCTCGACTGTCTGACTGGGCCGTTCGTGGCCGCGCCGCCCTGAAGACCTGTTTCGAATCCGGATCTCCCGACATCTCGCGTGCCGCGGAAGACGTCGTGGCAAGGCTCGAGGAATCGATGCGACTGCATGCGACACTTGCCGTGGCGCTTGAAGCTCCTGCGCCTCAGGCCTGGCGAAAGGACATCACGGACATGAGCGGTGAGCTCGCTGGTTTTCTCCCCGATGCCGTCAAGCAGCGATCGTGGGCGAGGCTGGAACGGAGCGCTCGTCATCTGCGTGCCTTGGATTTCAGGCTGAAGAGACTTCATGAGAAAGGTCCGGCTTCCGAGTCTCGAGATCGCGAAGCGCTCTCGGAGTGGGTCGAACGTCTCAGGCTGGCCCGAATCGCGATGGAGCCGACCGCTGCGTTCACGGCATACGAACACGCAGTCCAGGAACATCGTGCGCATCTGGCGGTCCCGAGTCTCGCGTTGCCGGGGTCCGGTGCGAGGCGTGTTCTGGTGGCGCGTTGGAACGAGCTGTGTGCGACATCCTCGGGGCGACTGGTTCCCCTCGACTGATCAATCCTCGCGAATGCTGATTCGCCGGCTCATGTCCAGGCACCATGCAAGGTCTGGAAGTTCCCAGGGTCTGAATTTCTCGATGGTTCCACGTTCCTCGCTGTAGATGAGGGCTCGATTGAAGCCAAGGCGACCTCCTGCAGGCGAGTCGATCAGCGTGCTTGAATCGGTCGAGCTGACCTGGAAGAGCACGCGTTGATCGAATTCCCCCATGCCCTGGCGGTCCAGCGCTCGCTGCAGAGACGACACGGTGTCGCACCAGGCGACGGCATGCATTCCGTGCATCGGGCCCTCTCGCAGGATCGACGCGAAGATCTTGTCGGGCGTCGGTGGCGTGTCGTCATCTCCACCGAAACCGAAGTCGTTTTCATTTCTTCTGAGGATTCGAAAACGCTGGAGTCCGTGGATGATGAGATAGTGCGCGGGGGCATCGGTGATTCCACCCTCCGTGCGGCGGGCCAGCGTCGTGCCGATCTCCTCCATGGCCGACTGAACGTCATGGAAGTTCGGCACGTTCGTCTCATGTGGCAGGGCGTCGGCGATTTCGGCGAGCATTCCGTGTGCCGGATCATCCGCGGGTGTTCCGTCCAGAATGGTGAAGGAGGCATCTTCGGCGCGATGGGATGCGGCCAGTGACAGCAATGACGCGCATGAGAGCGCGACGGAGCCTTCGTCCTGTTGGCCGACGACAAGAAGATTCGCTCCGGTCTGACGGCGGAAGGTCGCGGCCGTCGGGTCCTTGATCGCGATCGCATCTCCGAGCCATGCCTCCGAGCGAAGCTCCTTTGGTCCGGGCATCGACTCGATGGCTTCGGCAAGCAGTCTGTTCTCCTGCAGTCTGGCTGGTTTGCTTCCCTCGAAGACGATCGTGTCCGGCCTGAGGTCGTGGGTTCTGGTGAGTTCTTCGACTCGGTCCAGGCATTCATCCCGCACCGAATCGTCGAGCCAGCAGACCTGAAAGGGACTGTTTCCTTCGATGAGTCCGCTCTGATCGTTGTAGATCGCCTCGCCGGGTCTCGAGAGCAGGCGTGCGGCGGAATTGTCATCCGAGAGAATGACCTGTGAATCGCTTTCTGAACATTGCAAGGCGATGCGAACGCCCATCTGTCCCATCGTGCTGCGAGCGAGTGAATACGCACCGGCCAGCGTCTGAGAGCCGAGGACGACATGCATTCCAAACGCACGGCCCTGTCTGACGAGTCTGTCCAGAAGTAGCGACGCTTCCTGTGAGATCTTGTCGTCCTCGACGAACAGCTCCTGGAATTCATCGACGATCAACAGGACCCTGGGCATGGGCTGGTCGGTCTTCAAGTCCCTGAAGCCCGCCAGATCCTGCACCCCATGGGAGCGATACAGATCTCCGCGCCGCTTGAGCTCCTCGTCGAGACCCTTCAGCACGCTGACACCGAACTCCCGATCACTTTCGACGGCGACGGCTCGTGCGTGTGGCAGATTGTGCGTCGCGTACGTCTTGAACTCCACGCCTTTCTTGAAGTCCACCAGCCAGAACTCGACTTCCTCCGGGGAGTACCAGCATGCCATGTTGGTGATCAACGCATGCAGCAGCGTGGATTTTCCCGAGCCGGTCTTGCCTGCGATCAGTGCATGCTGTGCCGTGCCGACTCCGAGGATGAGTTGCTGGAGTTTCGTCGCTCCAGTTCGACCGAGATTGACGGCGAGGTTTCTTTGGCTGGATCCGGTCCAGTATTGTTCCGGTTTCGGGGCGATCATCTGGAAGGGGACTTCGACCCTGTCGGCTTTCACAGCGGCTTCGCCAGTGGTCTTGGTGATCTTCGTGATCAATGCCTCGGAGGGTGATTCCTCGACCCTGAGTGGGACGCTTTGGAGGTGGTTTCGCTGCAGCGTCCATGAGCCGTTTCGGCCGATGGCATGAACGGCGTGCGCGTGAAGGGTTTCGAGGTCCAGCGATTCGGGCATTTCGCGCTTGAGATCTCTCATGAGAATCAGATAGACCCCGCATTTAGGCCCACTCGTGGCGATCGATGCGAGCCGTTTGCAGGCGACTTCCGTGAAGTTGGCCGGGAAATCACTGACCACGAGGAATCGAAGTGGCTCCGCGATCTCGCCTGCCGCTTCGTTGTAATCCATGATCGATTCGAATTCATTTCGCAGGTACTTCTGTATCACCGTCTCCATGTGTTCGGTGATGTCGAGAAGCCTCTGTTCGATGTGTCTCGTCTCGGTCCAGATTCGATCGTTCACGAGTTTTTCATCATGATCCGCAAGATGCATGAATCCAGCGAACGCCTCCCCGAGGCCTACGGGGTCCAGAATCGTGAACCTGAGCTTTGCAGGCGGCATCGTCGCCAGAAGGCGGGTCATCAGTGCACGGAGCACCCCCAGAGCCTGATCTCTCGTCTCCGAATCGGATTCGATGATCAGACTGCATGTCTCGGGAAAGCTCAGGAAGGCGGGGAGATCCATGGTGACGGGCATCTCATGGACGAATCGTTCCTCCGCGGGTGTGGCGTCCTTGATCTTCGCTCGATCGAACGCCAATGAACCGATTGGAACCACCGATGGGAACTTCGAACGTGGCGACCATGTCTCCCAGTGTTCGGACTCGAACGGTGGGTGTTCCTCGTGCGTTCGAGTGGTGAGATTCTGAAAGACTGCGTTGGCGGCGTCCATGCCTCGATGCCAGTCGATCCTGATGTCATTCTGTGTCTCGTCAAACCGGACCTTCAGGGTTTCGAGCCTCTTCTCATGCCGTTCATTCTCGTCTCTCGTCGCCTGATCGAAGGCGTCTCGAGCGGCACTGGTGCCCTCCGTCCACGCGGAATCGATTTTCAACATGCGATTCGAATGATCGGTCTCGAGCCGTTCCACCTTCTCGGGAAACTTGTATTCGAGATCCTCGAGAAGCGTCGTCTGCTCACGGCGGGAATCCTCGATCAACGGGGGGTACTTGTCGTTGGCCTTCTTGAGCTCCATGTCGCGGGTCCGTACCGCATTCCGCTCGAGTTCAATCTGGGCCTTTCGCGCCTTCTCCAGCAGCAACTCCGCGGTCAGGCTGGTGTCCTGCATCGCTTCAGCCATGGGTGCCCAGCATGCGGCGACATGCTTCCGACCGATCAGCCAGCACACCGATACCAGGATGGTTCCTGCAATGAGTCCGATGCCGCCTTCCGGTGCCATGGACTTGATGTCAATAGAACCATCCATCAGCCAACTGCAAAGCACTCCGACTGCGGTTGTCACGAGAATGATCAGGACCGGCAGGCCACCGCGGAGTGTCCGGGCGAACTTCAGGGCCTTGAGAGCAGCCAGAGAATCTACGGCCTGATGTGTTGCTGCAGTGAACACCGATTCCGGGTCATTCGTGAATCGTTCTTCACGCTCCTGACTGACAGCACCCGCTTCGGAGGGTTTCTGGCGATAGCGGCGGACCTCGGTTCGAGCGAGTTCGCAGACCTCATCGAGTTCCAGGACCCGGGTCTCGACTTTCTCTCTCAGTTTTTCGAAGTTCTCGCGTGGTGTGGTTTCAGCGGCTTCGTAGACCGCCTCGGCAAGCCAGTTGGCCTCATCGAATCGCTGCTGAAGCTCGGTGATTCGTGACTGTGCGTGTTCCTCGATCCGTTTTCTCTTCGATCTGTAGGTTCTTTGGAGCTCGCTCGAAGCCTTATCGTGCGCGAGCACCTGGGCCTCGGTCTCCGAGTCACGTGTCTGGTTCTGTGTTCGTGTCGCCTTCTCGAATGCGATCTTGATGCCTGCCACGGTCGCGCGATGTAGTTCCGCCTCTTCCGCGAGTGCTTGTTCATCAGTCTTGCGGGATTCCGTATCCCTGCTCGCGCGCAGCAGTGAACCGTTCACTATGAAATCGACCGCGGCATCGAATGATCCGAGCGCCTGCATGTTCTCTTCGGACTGTTCCGCATCGATCTGAGATGTCTGTTTCGAATCTGTCACTGGGTGGGTTCTCTATGCGGTCGCATTCAGTCGTCCTGGCAATCTCGGCGTACGGCCGACATCACCTCGCCGATCGTCTCAAGAGCCTTCAAGCTGCTGCGGATCTTCATTTCGTGGGAATCAACATGATTCTTTTCGAAGGCACGGCTTGCGGAGTCATTCCAGGATTCCGTGGCCTGTTCCCATTTTATTCGTAAATCACGTGCCGCGGATGCAAGTTTCATCTTCGCCGATGTGACGCTCATGTGTCCTCCTTCGTGACGTCGGGAGCCTCGTCGCCTGAACCACGGCTCATCGAACGCTTCGTGTCGTTCTCAAGCAGCCGATTCAATTCATCCTCCACACCGGACTTGCCGCTGGTGTAGGCCTCGAGGTGTTCGAGGATCTTCCCCAGCAGTGCCACGGCCATGGGTACCTCTCGTTCGGCCATGCTTGAGAGCGACTGTATCTGGCCCTTGTACAGGGCATACTCCCGCTCGAGCCGGTTGCGCCATTGCTTGGTGTGTTGGAATCTCTCTTCCGCGGACTTCAGATGTCGGAGTGTGCGGGCGAGTTCCACCTTTTCGTCCACCACCGAAGGGCGGCCGTCCTTCTCGGAGCCCTGCATCTGTTTTCTGTACAGGGCGCTCTTGGCTCGGGTCACCAGTTCCTGACGTTTCTGAATCTGGCGACGCCAATGCTGGATCCGGTCACGCTCCAGCCAGACTATGGTGCGTTCGATCTCGCTGTCGGCTTCGATCAACGCGACCTTGACGGTGTCTCCGAACTCGACCAGCGAGCCTTTGAACTTCTCGATCGACTTGAGGTCGAGAACTCGTGCGTGTCCGTCTTCCGTCATCGTTGTTGCAGATAGTCGTCGATACGCTGCGCCTTGCGAAGAAGGAACGGTATCTGAGTTTCGGAAACCTTGAGAAAGCGCTTGAGAACCTTGCTGGTCTGGTCGAATTCCTCGGCGAACTTCGCGTGTTCCTGGTCGCGCCATGTGGATTCGAGTGCCCCGAATCTCGCCTGCAAGGAGCCCATCTGGGCCTGGACTTCGGTGTTGAATTTCTTGAGATCCGCGGCGAATCTTCGAAGTTCTCCCGGATCTGCGACTGCCTTGGCCATCTATGATTCTCCACATGAGCGTCTTGTTGTTTCCTCAGAGTGTAGTCTAAGCCTGATTTAGGGAGTGTCGC
>MDTG01338976.1_pt1 | contig 17516 bp, 11 predicted proteins | sample 811421 | NCBI WGS metagenome assembly MDTG01 (sample SAMN05326645, study PRJNA326480) | marine metagenome | isolation source: seawater | place: Pacific Ocean: South East | collected 2011
ACCGCCACCCTCGCCGCCCCCTTCTCCGCCGCCACCTTCACCTCCACCGCCCTCGCCTCCACCCTCGCCGCCGCCCCCTTCTCCACCACCCTCTCCGCCACCCTCCCCGCCTCCACCCCTGCCACCACCTCCCTCTCCACCACCCTCTCCTCCCCCGTCTCCGCCGCCGCCAACGCCGTCACCACCCACTCCGCCGCCGCCCTCGCCACCGCCCGCGCCACCGCCGCCCTCTCCGCCACCACCCTCGCCACCACCTTTGCCGCCGCCCTCGCCACCACCAAGTCCCCCGCCCTCGCCCCCCTTTCCGCCGCAAGGTCCACCGCCCGCATGCCAGGACTTTTCTACGTGGACTGACCTAAGAGGTTTCAATTGCGGCGATTACAATTGGGCTTGTGGGCAGCAACCCGATGAAACCTATGGCAGCAATTCCAATTGGGACCAATACTATAACGTTCCCATAGAAACGTATGTAGGTCCAAGCGGCCTGAATCCGAGGGAAGCGTGTTGCAACTGTGGCCGTAGAGCACGTTATGACACAGATGAGACAACACTTCTCACTTACCTCGATTCCGATGCGGTAGAACTACCTCTTAAATGGAGACACCGAATAGGAAATCATAGGCTGGGGTGCTACATGTCACAGCAGAACGCTTCAGATACGGCCGTATGCACAGCACCATCTACTGCCAATCGGTACGAATACTGCGAGGATCCCTATCCTTGTAGCTCTTGCATCGACGGAGTACCCATTCACTTTTATGGCAGTGGCCAACGACGGTGTTCAACAGGTTTGCACAACGACATATCGTATAATTATGTCGGTGGGATTATGCGTACAGAATACAACAGACACGCTGGTGCGCCCAACGTTATCGACATATATTTTAAACGCACGCACGGACAAAGGGTAAGAGCCAACATCACTCACATTGTGATGTTTGCGGGCAACGATTGGGAGCTTCCAAACCTTCATGGCGCGCTTTATGCGGGAAACACGATCAATCACCCATACGACCTTGACCCGTTGCTTAAACACGGATTTAAAGTAGAATACAGCCTGGTTGACACAAACCTGCGCGGTGCACACAACGATCTGACAGATTCAACTGAACCACTACCGGGTTGCTCTGGGACCTGGGGACACGGGTTTGCATGCATAAGTTCTACTGACTGGACGGTATGCCACTCACAGAATGCTGCTAGCACGCCTGTCAGCGGCACCAAGTTCATCACCGCCAATTGTGCTCAGCAAGACGTATACGCCATACGCATCACTCTAGAGACAACAGATGTGCCCCTTCAAATGGCTGAAGTGCAAATCTTTGGAAATTGTACCGAGTGTGAAATACCGTGACAATGTGTGTGCATGGTTTGTTCGCTAGCTTGCAAAAGAATATATTTTTTGTGTAAACTGTGACCCATCCTTGATCCCCTTCCCCGTGTCCCCCGTGTCCCCGTGCCTCCCAAGGGTTCCCCAGGGGCGACTCCATTCCAGCAATCCCCACACTGACACATCGCGCGTGTGCGTGTGCGCATGCAAAAAAACACCGCAGTCGCTCAAGGGAGTTTCTGGCGATGTAATTATATTGGAAGAAGCTGTAAGCGCGCAATTCCACTCGCGCGCAACGCCACACCCCGTCATGATACGCTCAACGCCCTCTCCTTGCATGCAGGCATACTGTGAAGCGGGGCTCATCAGCGAAGTGATCGTGCCACTTCTCAGTATGCAGCAGTCGTGCTTGCTTTGCATCAGTACACTTCTGGAGAGCGGAAATCATTACAGCAAGATGTTCGAACTTACTGACTCAACTGGCAACAAACTCTTTGAGACAATCTCTATCACGCTTGTTTGCGAAGATTGTATGCGCACAGAGCACCCCGAAAGATGTACTCACAAGATGGCTGAGATGCCCAGGTGGTTGTCGTCTAAAAAGATGGACGTCGTGAGATCGCTTCTGGCTGACGACCCAGCCATGCTTCTTCGCGAGTCCATGGGAATCTCCGCGGACTCGACCGCCAAAGCGTTCCCAAGCTCGGATGTGGAGAGCTTTTTCAAGCGCGTTTATTCGGATATTGAGCGCGACATCTTTTGTCACATTGGTGAACGCAACACAAATCACGTGGTTATCGCCGTCGATCCTGCAGGCGGCGGCTCTTCACAGTTTGCGGTCTTCTCCGCGGCGCAGCTATCAAATGGGTCCATTGTGGTGCGCCGGAAAGTTGCCCAGTTTTTCTCCCTGCCACATTTCGGAGAGTAGAAGCGCCAGCATTACGTACTGGTCCGGAGCCTGGCAGCAGTGCTTAAAAAACCTTGGGGTGATGAAGGGCAACACCCTTTCCCTTAGATCCGATGCCAACTCGCCACTCCCGTCGCTTGCCCTTTTCCAGTAATCACACGCCTCTCCCTCAGTAGCAATCGCGTAGAGCAACATGGCACGCTTGCACGCAATGCACTCGCGTGATGCCGGCATGTCTACAACGGTCCCGATCTCAAGTACGGCTTGTTTACATGGCGCAGTGTCCCCATAGACTCTAGGCAAAAGCTCCATCAAAGCCAGCAAGTGCCCATTGAGCATTTCTGCAGCCCGCGCCTCCATGCCCCGTTCCACAAGAGCTGTGCCAAAAATAAGTTCTCTGAGTCCCATGACCTTTCTTTGCAGTGTCTCGGCGCGGAAGCTCTTCGCACAAAAGGCGCGATCTGGCCAGGGCCTTACTGTTACTGCGACAGCTAACCACCTCCACTCGCCCTCTTAGCGATACGCGTGTGCGCCTGTATGTTGCAGATGTTCGCGAGACGCACAAACTCGTCATCAACCACATCAACGCCACGCGCCGAATCACAAGCTTTGAGGATGCCACTGTGGTTCTCGTGCTGGAATCCAACCTTGCCTTTGAAGCGCAGCACTTGGTGCACGCAATTTCCAACGCCGGTATTCGTCGCTGGGTGGCGCTTTCCGAGGGTGCCGGAGGTACCATTGGGTGGCTCACTACGAATGAACGCAAGGAGTCAATGTGCTTCCAGTTGCGCGACGCCCTGCGCGTTGGTTGCATCGGCCTCTCCAAGGACTTTTTCAGTCTCACGATGGAAAAGCGCGAGATGCTCAAAGTTTTGGATGACGAGATGCGAAACTTTTCCATCCTTGTGGAGGCTCCAAAAACGCCATTTGGAAAGGTGAAGAAGACTTACTCGGGAAAGGTCGGGGGACGAAACGACGACGTTGTCATAACTATGCAACTGGCCATCACGGGCATCCGGACATTTTACCAGAACAGCAAATACCAGAGCTTCCGCCCAACAATGTGATTCAATACAGGAGTTCGTGCATGCCAACAAGGGTTAATCCGGGAGCCCACTCGGAAATTTCCGAAGCCGTGTGCTGGTGTTTTCCCATGTGCAAAGCAACCTTGCCGTCCTTTGCTTGCAAGCGGTCGCGCAAACACAAGTAGACTTCTTTGTATTTTCCCGAACGCAGCGCCCAGTCCAAATAGATGACTCGACTGCCCGCTTCAGCGTTTTGGCGCAGCTCACTCCTTCCACCCACCGTTTTGTGGATGCGAACCATCTCGTCTGTCACACGACACAATTCGGCCTGTGTCAATGGGTTTGGCAATTCTATTATAGTTTCAAAGTTGATGTAACCCAAGAGTAAAACGGTGACAGTTTCGATTGGAAATAGTTGAGGCACCCATTTGTTGGCATCTGCAAACCTGGTCTTGCCCCGCCATTTGTCGAGCGACTCTCTCAGTCCACAACATGCAGAGCAGTTGTCGGCTTGAACAAACTGTCCCCATGTTGATCCACAATGCGGGTCTATGTGTGTCTCTTTTGGGTTGTAAACATCGGTCCACAAAACGCCCAACCCGTAATCTCGCGCAACCCCAAAGAACATCACTCTGAGATGCACGTCTTTTGAAAGCCAATAGGAAGCAGCTTCCAGCGACCTGGGGATGAAGCCAGCGTTCTCTTCGTCCCCCTGCGCGATTCCGCGAACTTCAACTGCGCGCTTTTGAAGCCACGCGTCTTTAGAAACCAGGGCAGACTTTTTGTTTATCGTAATGCTCAAAACGTAGGTGCGTGTGCGTCTGTCCGGATAGGCCATATCTTCGTGGACACTTTTGAGAAGCTCTTTTTGTGTCATGCTTTTTAGAGAAAATGTCACTCCGTCAAAGCGAAGCACGTTTGCAGTGTCTAGCACTTTTCCAAGCGCAAGTCGAGAACTTCCACCGTTGCCGTGGTTTCCGTTGGCAAACCAGGCACCCACCGAAATGTAGTCCATGGTCGGGTGATTAATCAGACACACGCCTCTTTTTTTGTAGTGGCTGTTCATGTGTGCAATGGTCGTTCCGGCAAGCCACGTGTCAGGTGTTTCGGGTTTGGCAAGCCCTTTGCAGTGATGAGTGAACACTCGCACACCCGTTGGCCCTTTTCGCCTCAAAAAGAATCCCCACCCCGCGCCCACAATTGTTGGCAGCTTACCAGTCTTGACGTACAGGTCGCGTATATCTTGCTCCAGATTTGCGAGTGTTTTGGGAAAGCGATCGTTGCTGCAACCGCACCACGCTGGCCACACGGCGGCGCGAACGAGCACCCTGGGGCTGTGTCTGCGCATGGCAATTGTGTAAAAAAGCATCGCCGCTGCGGCTGCAAGCATTAGCCACAATTCCCATTTTTCGGCAAGCGTGCCATCGTTTATCCCGTCCACTATTGTGTACACAGATTGGTACAAAAGGACCAACATGAACGGTACTACAAGGTCTACTGCTCCCCACACCAACGCAAAGTAAAGATTGTAACAAATGTTGCTTCCGGTCATTCCGAGGCACCTGGTTCACCAGTACAACCCAGTGCTTTTCATGTGTGTGAGTGTACTGTCTTATCATTCGCTTTGACGATTCTCTCTCGGTTCTACTGGTTTGGGTCCACGCGGTTGGTCACTTGAAGCGCATGCAACGCGGTTTGGATCTCCCCGTCCCTCCCTAAGATACTACTTCCCGCGTAGACAAATCCATTGTAGTAAACCAATTCGCCGCTCAAATGTGAAAAATCGTTCTCGTACTTCATCTTGTAAGTCCCCAGCACGCTGCCTTTTGCATTCATCACAACAATGCGCTTACCTCTGTTTGGCACCAACGTTTCTTGCTCCCCATCATCGAGGGTGCGATTTTCATTGTGATTCAGCTCCACCAAGTAATATACCCGCGTTTCTCCCACTCGTGCGGATGTGAGAGACATTGGCTGTGTCCAATCAACCTCGCGGTCGGGCGACATGGTGCGTTTGTAGCAAAATTTCATCCCTAACCCACTGGCTCTCGGTTCAATCTCATAGACTTTGATCCTGTCGCTGCACGTGAAACAAAGATAAAGTTCGTTGTCTGCCAGGTGCATGCCATAGATGTCGCCTTTATCGATTCCGTCTTCGTATGGCCGAAACGCGGACAGGAGGCGCAAATCTGCATCGTAAAGTTGCAGGTAGTCGTAACCAGCGGCGGGCTCGCAGATCAAAACGATAAGGCACGAGTATTCTTTGCAAAATCTGATTTGTCGAATGCTATCCTCGTTGTATTGAGTGTCCACCCTGGCACACCTGACCTCCTTTGGTTTTGTTTCGCTTGGTTTCGATTCGCCGAAGGTTGTGACCCTGTACAATTTGTGGCGCGATGCAACATAGAAGACGTCCCCGTCTGCTTGAATGTGCAATGTGTCATGAAGACCTCTTGGATCAAGTGGGTCATCAAAAGGGTCCTCTCCCGCTCCCGGCGTTGTCATAACAGTTTTCATGGTTGGAAACGGGCATGTGTCGCTGCCTGCACTGGTTAGTATACTGGTCGTGTCATCATCGAGCACCACAAGCGATTTGTCTCCCTCGGAGTTTGTATTGGTGCAAATGTCGAAACAACGCGACTCGGCGGTGCCTGCATCCACCATAACGTATCGTGGAAAAAAGTTGTGGCGGCGAGTTTTCTTCCAATGCACGTGCCACAACTTGCACACCCGCTTTGGCGATGCGTATGCATCGCCGATACAACGGAGTATGTTGGGCAACAGATCTTCCGAAAGAAGCACATTTTCTGTAGCCCAAAGCGGAAAGGGCTCTGCCTTTGCGGCCTTGGAATCAATCAATGCTAACGCGCCTTTTGGTCCACCAGTTAGTATTTGGTGAAGTATGTCCACCAAGTCATCTTTGGCAATCTTTGCTATGTGCATTTTCAACCTTGTCGGGTTTGCAGACGCCGCTGCCAAGTCCGTCGACAATGTTTCGTGCAAAGCATTTGCAATGTCTTGGTGGCGGTCCTTTGCATCTCCCCAAGATTCGAGCCACGCGTCACGCCTTGCCAATATAGCCGGAGATCTGTCGCAAAATCGTCCAGAAGGAAAAGAAGGGCCATCATAATCTTCATTGTACCAGAATTCCATGTCTTAGCCGCGTGTGCTTGTGTTGTGTGCGTGTTTATGCCAGTGGCGCCGTTTGTTTTGTTACTGGCGCCGCAGGTTTTGCGGGTGCGTAGGGGTCTATGGATGTGAAATTGCGAGCTGCGTGTTTGGCGCCGACACTATCAGGTAACCGTTTACGGCGCCATTTTTTTTACGGCGCCAATCGGCGCCACTTAGCATTGGCCGTATAATCATCAAGCTCGCTAAATTAGGCAATGACTCTTAATGAGAAGTGTGGCAGTGCAATTGCCTAATCACGCCATGAGTGACCTATGCGACGACCCAGACGATGACCCAGCGCTGAACGAGTGGGCCGAAAATTGGATGGATCAACCTGGCGAGTATAACGACCACGACATTGACATGCACGACCCTGAGGTGTTGGACGATCAAGACCTGGTCATGCAAACTCGTGAGAGAGACCTAGACGAAAGTGACGCACCTGCGCACCTGTCCGGTAACACGTCGCGATCAAAACACGAAGAATTGAGGAGACAGGCACAGTCACGCACGCGCGCAAATAGTGGTACCGAATACGCGTCCGATACCGGAAGCAATGGTTCTCCAAACAGAGCAGATTCCCAAGACGATCAAAGAGATCGCGACACTCGCCCCCGCGCTTCTTCTGACGCACAGTCTTTAGGTAGCGTTGACGCAAGCGCATTTCCCGACTATAACGCCGCCCATTTTGGAAAGGACATTGTTGCGATTGCTCCCATGTTCAAGCACGGGTCGTCTACTATCTCTGCGTGGCAAAGCTACGATGAATCGGGTCCCGTGTCCATGCGCCCCGTTCGGACGATGTGCTACAACCTTCCGGTAGAAATCTTTGACCGCGACGGTCAGAGGTTTCGCAACTGGTCCACTCCGCACCAAAATGCGCAGCGCGCCTCGAATATAGCGGCGATCCTGGGCATGGCTTTCACTCCCACGAGCAAGGGCTTCCTTTCAGGCAACCACGAGGAGGAGCAAAGGAATACGGCAAACGCCACTTCGGAGGCAGACAAGCGAGCGGAAAAGACAAAGATCAGCCGCGTGTACCGGTACGCGTTTGTACTGGAGTCGGACAACCGAAGAACCGCGCCAATGTTTGTCATTGCATACCAGGAGCTATACAACACGGCACTTACCGAGGTGACAGCCATTCGCATTTGGAAGTTTGTATTTGACAAGGCACACTCCGACTCTGAGCTCTGGAGCAAACTCATGAACGAGAATCTCGTAACGTGCTGCAACGCTGGACAAGCACATTGCCAAAATGAGAAGCGCAACCGGAATCTGGTAAACGAGCACAAGCAAACTCGCATAGTTTCGGGCGGTGTCAGTGGCGGGTACAAACTTGAGCGTTTTTGTGCCATGCGATACGCTACATGCACGACCGAGACGCAGCTGTTCAACATGCTCAAATCCTTTGGTGGTTGGAGCATGCACGACGACGGACTTCCTAACATTGATTACAGTGCCCTTCCGAGTGGTTTTGCGGTGACAAAGATTCAAGACAGTCGCGACGGCCTCGGTGGGTCGCACCCACTTTCTCCAGAGTACGTCTTCAATGCGCGCCGAGAACAGGCATTCAGGGCGGGCCTTGTGGACTTCTCGGGCAACCACATTGACGTGCACCCCGACTTTCTCGACCCGGACAAATACTTTTCCAATGCTGGCGACTTTACTGTGCCTTTGGTAGATCGGCAGACTGGTGGGTTTTTCTTTGGTACAGACGTTGCCAGCAACAGCCCCTTTGACATGTGCTTGCCGAGGCCCATCTACGGAAACGTATGTGTGGGCAAGGACCTTTTGGACCTGTACAGGGATGAAAATCCCAACAATGCAATGGTTGGAACTGGAAGCAGCAGGGCAAAGCTTGCAGATTGCTTCACGCAGATGATGACGCGAAAGGATGCTCAGGTGGAGGCCATGGAAAAGCAGATGGCGGAGACGGTGGTTTCTTACGATTCCATTGACACTACGGGCGGCTTTGATCGCAATAGCCTTGCGTACTATGGGCAGGTCGACGACGAAACAAAATCCTATCTCATTGAACCCAAGCAAAAATGCAAAGACATACAGTCCGAAACTCGTCGCGTGATAGAAGATCTTATTGAGCCGTGGTCCGAGAAGCGCGAGAAGCACGCGTTCCGCATGAACGATGAGATACGCCGCTCCGATGGGCCAGAATCGGACCTGATGACCTGCCCTCACACGGACGACCGCCTTTCGAAACTTCGCGAGTTTGAGGATGCTACTCAAATAAAAAAGTGCAAGGTGATGAAGGACTTGATCACACTTCACATCTCTCGGATAGAGGCGGCGTTCCAGAGCAAAAAGGATCGCGAGACTATTCCACCCGGTTACAACGCCATGTACGACGGGCTCATGGAAGAGATCAACAAAGCGCCCAACAAATCGGCTTGCTGTGCTTTTACACACAACAAGAGCCTTACCGCGGACGACGTGTCCGTATTTGCTCACATCCACATGTGGATTGGCCAGTTCTTTGAGCAGGAATGCTTCATAGACGGCCGTGACAGGCGTATCATGGACGAGATATTCCTGCTTCTTTTTGAGCAGTACGGCGATGTCACGTTCTTGTTGTTGCTTTGCGGGTACAAGGGCAACGGCAAAAGCTTGCGCACGGAACGCGCAATGCACGTTTTTCCTCCCAACTGGGTAGTGGCGGGAGGGCCCAGTTCGGCAAGAGAAGGGATGAACGGCGACCACGCAGACAACAACGGCAAGAATGTCATCTACGACGAGATGATTGACGACCTTTGCGACCCCAACGACGGCGACAGGCTCGAGTACTGGAAACAGATCGTTCTCAAGCGCGAGTACGTTTATCAGCGCACGGTTAGTGTCAAATCGATCGATGGATCCGACAGCCACAAAACCATGAAGCTCAAGACGCCGCACGACGAGACGCACTGCGCTTGCACAAATTACGGCTTGGCATTCACCAAGGACCGCGACCCGTCGGACACCAAGTTTGCCATGATCGATCGCTCCATAGGCCACGTCGTGCGGTCGATTGGCACGAAGGCGCGCACGGACTCAGAGTTCAAGCAGCACATGTCCAAGCCAGAGCAACAGCGCAAGCTCTCCGTGTTTCGCACCTTTGTGTGCCTTGTCGGGGCCACAAAATTGGTGATCAAGGGGGTTCCCGCTTTCCAACCCAACCTTGCACTGGCAAACAAAATATTTGACCACCTGGACAACCAGATGATTGTGGGAGAGTACAACCTACCGCGCCGCACGCCGCGAAAGGGCCTCAAGCGTGAGGAGAATCTGCGCACCATGACTGTGATGAACGCGGTGGCGAAGGTCTTCATGTTTAGGCAGACCGCAATCGACTTTGAGCCCGGAACCCTTGATTCTGAGGGCAAGCCGCCACCTTTCAGGTGGGTTCAGCTTTACGACGTCGTGAGGCAGCTAGTGCCAACTCCCGAACTTATCTTTGTCGCGTGGTCTCAGTCCCTGGACTACAACATTGGCACCTCGGCCCACGCGTTTGCTGCCATGACCTCCATCTGCGAGGTCTTCAACTTGAACATTGCAAACTGGATGCAGAAGCCGTCGGATGGTGGAGTTGATAAGATGGTTGATCCTAAAGCGGCAGGGGCAAGTGTGTGCAATGCAAGATGGGACGGAGCAAAGTCGCCGTGCAACCCATCCGTTGCGTCGTCTAGTGAGCAACAACCGGATCAGTTTGAACACATGGATATGGTGCCTGGTAGAAACGACACGCTCGAGGAGGCCCAGGCGAAGAAAGATGCACGAAAGCGCGCAAAAGACACGGTGCCACCTGCCCACATGGAGGCTATGACCAGTATCTTGGATCCGGTTGGTTTGACGAAAGAGAATGCACAAGAGCTACTTTTGTCAATGGAGAGGCAGAGGAAAGCCACCGTAGCCTACAGGCACCGATGTGCGATTCGCGGCAACTCGCAGGTGGCAATGATGGACCCCATTGAAACGATCGAAAACATTATGAAGGATGTCCCAAAGCCACTAGATGCTCCAGATTGCCAAGACGGAGAGTCGGGAGATTTCATGCCTTTCTATGCAAGTTGCATCATGGCGAGCACCGTGCAAGTTGCGATGCTGCACAGCACGCAGTCTATAGCAACTTGGATGATGGGAAATGCGGTCATGCAAGGTCCAGACAGCTGCGCAAGCATTGGCACGGACCACGACTTTCACTTCTCCAAGAGAAACAGTAGGGGCGCGGTTCTGTGGAATACGGCTTGGATGCGATACAGGAAAGAGGTGAGCGGTTGGATGGGATTCGCGCGCAGCGTGCTTTCAGAGTCAAACTGCCAAACCGTAAAACTCTTTGACTTGCCATTGAACGGCTTTCGCGACCTTGCCTTCCTGCTCAGCACGCGCGACAACAGTCGACGCCTCACAGAAGATCCAGATCTCAAGTTTGTATGTTGTCAAGAAAATGCATTCATGAAAGACGGGTTAGATGATGAAACGCATCAGGCACAGGGAGTCAGTGGTGCGGAGAAAAGGGGCAAGAACGCAAACCAGCTGGACACTGATACCAAGACCAGCGTCAATGTTGTGATGCGCAAACCAGTGGACTCTCGCAACCGAGTAGCTACGGACACTCTAGGATTTGTGCCGGAATGGATGCGTCGCCACAAATACTCGATGATTCCCGACAACGAGCTTCAAAGGCGCGTAGACACCGCTCTGCTTTCTGGGCGGTTCCCGTCCATGAGCCCGACCTATTCAAACAAGGTGAGTGATGGCGCGCCACTGAGAATCGTTTCCGGAGACGGTGAGAAAAAGTATGTTGAGCTCAACACTTCTGCTGCGCTTGAGCACACCAAGATGATGGCAGAAGGTGTCCTGCGCTGCTCTCTGCACCCAGGATGCCAAAACACCATGGAACGATTTTGCGACGATGCTGGAGGCCCTTCGGGCATGACGAGGCCCGGAAAGGGTGATGACTTGTACAGTGACAACATAAACAAACTGTCTTACAGCTACGACATCATGAGTATAGCCCTAACCCTGGATGCCATGAGCCGTTACTACGACGACTTTGGCAGAGGGTACTGCGAACACTTCAACAAGCTTTACGGTGACATTGGGCTGAAAGCGTCATTTGAAACGCTTCCACATATGAGCATGCGGTTTGTTGGTCTCAAAGAGGAAGCCGACAGAAGGCTTCTTTCTTGCAAAATCTCAGAGACGCGCAAGGAAGTCTTTGCGCACGTGGAAGCCGGAGAAACGTTGGATATTTCCAGTATAGAGTCAGCTCGACCCATGGTGTCCATTTCGCTTGGCCATCATGCGAGTGACGCCGAGGTAATCACCCACCTGAAGTCGCGAGCGGGGGCCCGGGCAATGTCTGGCGTTTCCGGCGACCTGTTCAGCATGGACACGTGGGTCAGACATTCCCTGAAGGTTTTGAAGGACCGTGGAATGATTAGTGGCATCGACGACCCGGTTGCGCAACTCACAATCGACGACCCGTACCAACTGCGTTCGAGAGTCGCAGAATGCGCATCTCGCAAAATCAACCAGATTGTAGACGATACCAAACAAATGAAGGCTGCCGAAGAAAAAATGCCGGGTGACGAAGATCTCGACGAGGAAACTCTGGAAAAGGAAAAGGAGATACGCCGTCAGCGCATCAGGAACAGTCTTTACGAAACAATCAATCTCAACAATTATCCAGGGCTTGACGATTTGCGCCACTGTGGCCCACTGAGGATTATGAAACCGTTGGATAAACGCACATACCACAATACCTTGCAAAACGATGCGTCGGGTAAAGAAAGCGAGAACAAGGACGTGCAGCAGCAGCAAACTCCCGTGGCATACGGCCAGTCCACGGCAAACGAAAAAACAACAGAGAGCATATACCACAGTATCAGCAAGATGAAGCGACATGGAACGCGACAAGATTTCAAGGAGCCTCTTGCAAAGCGGGGTGGGCAGAAGTGTGCGCGAGGGATCGCACGCGTCACCTCCACCGAACCCAGGAACAGCCGTGAGCGAATGGACCAAACGCTTTCCGACATAGGGAGGCCTTAAGAAAAGAAACATTGCTTTTGGAAAGCAACTGCACACACACACCTACACAAACAAACAAACTGTTTTGGGTCGGTTTCGGAATTGTTTGAGTATGGTTTCTTTTTTGTCGTGAGTTTTGGTGAGTTCGTAATCCACCTTTTCGATAAACATGCATTAGTACCCAATGTCGCCGGCACAGCCGATGTATTCGATGCGTCTGTTGACAAGCGTATAGTTGCACTTCTCCTCCACATCATGGTCCATTTTACAAGTGTTTAACCAGTCAGTGTCTTCGGTCTTGCTCATAACGTTTGCAAAAAGAAGCAAACCCAATCCCATCTTGGATGTCGCCGACAGGACGCAGTACCAAAGCTCCGTGCGCCAGTAATACTTGGGCGCAATCCACTGATACCGCCATTGCACAAAAGTAAAAAATGAAAAGATGGTAAAGCAACCGTAGACAATCATTTGAACCCAAAGGGGCGCATCGACGGTTGAGCACGGAGCATCCATAAGGTCACGCAACAGATCATTCCAGTTGGCAATGATCATAAACCACGCAGCTGTGTAAGGAAAAAATCCCATGACGTGTGGAAACATACGCTTTCCGTAGTTTAAGATTCTATCTTGGAGGTGTTTGCGCTTATCCTCCTCAGTGGCATCTGCTTTTAGTGCGTCAGGATCTCCCTCCCAGCGGTCGTATTCCACTTTTCCCTGTGCATTTTTTGCCGGGCGCGAAATCATTTCCGTAAAGAATCCGCACCACATGGTGATGAAAGTGAGTGAAAATATACCCAAAAGAGTGTTCTGATCGGCTATTCCTGTGGTGATGGCAATTGCAACCATCATTACGCTGGCAGATATCGAATATTCGGCCCATCGCCACCAGCAGTAGCAATCGTCAAGACAGTACCAAAGGAATGGCTTTGCAAAATCAAACCACGCCACAGTAATCCACACCAAGTGCATACAAGCACTTGCGCCGAAGAAAAAGAGCGTAAGTGCGTCAAAGGCCACAATTTGGCTGTTTGACGGCCTGATGGTGTGAAAGTATTCGTTGTTTGGCCCGAACATGGGCCGAAGCCGTTTTACGGTGACTGACATGTCGTTGCCGTCCACTACAATAAATGTGACAACGAAAAACGTGGCGTGCATGAGGAAGCACAAACTGTGCAGCATGCGAAGCCAGGTGTCCCGACCAAGGCTGATGTTGGTAAAGTACAGCTCGGCGGTTTTTACAGTAGTCGAGTTGGGGTTGGGAGCATTCTTATCGGCTTCCCCAGCTGTTTCCCCAATGCCCATCTCGCGAAGGGGAAGGTTTGAAAATGCAAAGGTAACCTTTTTGTCAGCCATCTTTTTTTACCACGCGCACTATTCTCACCTTAAACACGACAGGTCTAACTTATGTAGCACTACACTTTGTGATACACAAAACCTGCCATATACCAGGTCGCCGCGTGATGAAGTTTCGGCAATGTTACGCCTCAGTTGACCTAAGCTTGTCAGAAAAAGCAATCACGTACTCGCTTCCGATGGTTGTAACCACAGTAGCCAAAACGGCTATGATGTGCCAAAGTGCGTGTGCCGTCATGGCCCAACCCCCGCACACTCCAGGCTTGGTGCTGTAGCAAGCACAGTGTGACGGTTTGTGATCCTTTGAGAACCAGGCATCTGGGTACAAAAACCAATTGTCCAGGATCATGCCACCCACCAGCAAAGAGGTACCAAACACTCGCGAAGCCACAAACACCCAAGCACAGTCAGTCTCGAGAGTCCGAAAGGCCAAAGGCAGCACCAACACCCACGAGAACGAGAGTGCCGTGCCAGAAGCGGCGCGAAGGGCACTGTGTTCTAGGTCGACGTTGGTCAACCGCGACAGGCCCAAGTTGCACTTTGATGTCATGTATGCCAAACGCGTCTCTTCAATGGTAAGAGTGGTCCTTCGCAAAGTGAAGAACAGCACCAGTAACCCCATCGCCACAAAAACGTCGATAACGGCTTCTGTGCGCAGACCGCGTAAATTGTTTGCAACGATTGCAAGGTCGGAAAGTGTTCCGCATGCTATCCCGGTCCAAATACCAAAGTAATCACCTAGCCTGGTCACCGCGGACCAAAATCGGTTTGCAGAGTACACGTGATAAACGGTCGAGAGAGAAAATGTAAAGATGAAAGCTGCGTACGAAAGCGCTGCTAATCGCGATGACACGGTGTCTGTCTTTCCCATGGGCGTTGCGTCGCGCAGAGGAATGTAAAATGCGTATAACAAAGCACCCGCAACGTGAGTCCACACGTTCAATCGTTCCAGGTGACCCGTTGGTCCCACAACCGATTTGGTAGGCGGGTCAGCAATCTCATTGACGCACACAACCCTCCACCATATACGGCCAAGGTCGTTCACTTCATACTGCTTTAAATTGCCGCCGCCAAAGTCCGAGTCATCGTTGCAACTAGAGGGTACCGGCTGGTGCTCCACTTCATTTGACTTGAGCATTGCTTTTTTACCACCACACTACAACAGGTGTTTGTCACACTTATCCCGCTAGCGAAAGACGCAGGAACACATGCGCGTTGCATGGTGCGGCTTATTCGAAAAAAATGCAACTCACTGTGAAGCGCGCAGTAGCGGTCGTGGGAGCACTACTGGCGGTAGTTTCGTTTTCCAGGGTTATCGTTCTGTTCCTGGAAGCTCTTTCGTCGGTTAGAGCCGAAAGGTCACAGGATTCCGAACTTCTTGAGCTGTGCGCACAAGGCGCGGCGCGCGGGTCTATCAAAATGAGAGCCGCCTGCCTGCAAGCACAAGCCGACCGTGCTTCTCCGGTAGTCATGAAAGCAGTGCTGCGCGCCGTGTCTACGGCATTTTCAGACTTTTCGGAGTCTGTGTCCTCTCCGGGCAAGCTTGCCGTGGTTGCGCTCTTTACCCTGTCTTCGGTGTATTTGCCAATCCAAGGGTGGATCAAGTCATTGCAAGAGGGCGACGCCCGCGTGGAGGGGCTTGGGCACGTGGTGGTTTTGGCAGAAAATGGACTCAGGAGACGGTCACGCTCACTTAAACATGTTACGGTTCCTTTTTTTGAGCAACGCGACGAAGAAAACATTATAGAAGTAGATCTAGGACATGAAAAACGCGATTGACTAAACAACTAACAAGTGTTGACAGATGTCAAGTACACCGCTCCCATTGCTCCTGTAAAGTTGGTGGTGTAGGTGTGTACTAAGCGCACATGTGCTTTTTTGTGGTTTCTGATCAGATCTTAGCATGTTTCTCATGATACCGGCCACACCTCTTCTATTCACTCCTCGTCCGAGTCTTCGTCACCGCTTTCCTCGCCGTTTTCCGATTCGTCATCTTCCGACTCGTCCTCGTCCGATTCGTCCTCTGACGTGTACGACACGTCCGACTTGCTGTCTTCCTCCTCTTCTTCCTCTTCGTCTTCCTCCTCTCCACCCGAACCCCCATCCGGTTCATCCTCCTCCTCACCAGTTCCCTTGTTTACCGAGATCGCATCGAGGTAAAGCCTGCCGATGGCCAGCTTTTGCATCCAAGTAAGTTCGTTGACGCTCAAATCCCGAGTCAGCGAGGCTTCCGAGTTGTGAACGCGCACAACAAATGCAAACGACTCGTTGTACGTCCTCACAATCTCACCAATCTTCCTGCGCATCTCTCTGGCCAGGGTATGCATCTGCTCGTAGTTCGCGACTACGTTGGTGTTGTTCTTTGCATCCTCGTCCATCATCTTCTGGGTGACTGCCGTGTTTGAGTTGACGTCCTCACCCGGGGGGATGAGTTTGTAGCCAGCGCGATCGTGTGTACCCTCAGCGCCGTGAGAAAACGCAGGAGCGCGTGGGACAGGAAGCGTTTTAGAAGTCACACAGTCGAATCCCGTAGCCCAAGCACCAAGCGTATTCACGTAGTGCGGAGCGGCATCACCGCGAAATTCCCTGATTCGCGTGTTTTTGATGGCTTGGCCTGGAGACACCTGAATTCCAAAGTTGGACACGTGTTGCCGCCACGTGTCCTTGCCCATTCCCAGTTCTGAAATCATTTTGCGGCGCTTTGGCGAGGGGTTGGTAGGCCTGCCCTTCTCGTCCGACGCCTCGTCGTCGTCGCCATCGTCGCCATCTTCGCCATCGTTATCGTCGTCATCGTCGCCACTTTCCTCCGGATCCGAATCGGCGCAAGTCTCCAGCGGATCCTTTAGGACGTCACGGAGCAGTGGAAGGTTTTGATTTATCATTCCCTGAAGCTTGTCCTTGAGTTCCTCCAGCTCAATGATCAGCGTATTCATCTTGGCACGCGCCGTGAGCATCACAGCAGCGTCAGTGAACTCACCCTTCTCAAATTCTTGCGTCGAGCTCAAAGGCGGTGCTTTGGCCTTCACAAAGAACTCAAAGCGTTCCACGCCAGGAAAAAAGTTTTTGCACATCACCTGCATGTGCACAGGAAAGTCCACCAAAGGGAAGTCGTAAAGGTGCGTCACCAGGACACCGAGCTTTGGGTCGGTTCGGCACGCCAAAGTGAGCTCGTCTGGGTGACCCGTGTATTCGAGCTTCAGGGCACAAAAAGCGCAGCCAATGGTCTCGGAGTTGTTGGTCTTGTTGTAATTCGATTGGTTCTCCTTTTCGATGAGGACACGCACATCCCACCAATCGCTGCGCGGTGGCTTGCTCTCCTTTGCGTGCAGCAGCTCGATAGCCTCATTCATGAGGCGTTCGAGCTCTGCCAGGCGGTCGGAAAAGTCGGTGCGCAAAAGTTCGGAAATGTGCCCACGCAGCTCGTACACGTTCATCTTGTCTACATCTTTTTTCTCATTTTTGCGGGTGCTTGACATGGTTACTTTCAAATCTGTGAGCAAGGGGGGTAGGGGGGGTAAATACGAGTGGGAACAAGCAGGCGCGGCGCCTGTATCTAGTGCGCGGCGCCTGTATCTAGTGCGGGGGTGCAGTGGGCAGTGGGTGGAGGGGCGAGGCGCACCGTTTGGGAACAGTGTGTCGGTTACAATAAGAGGTGGTTGTTGTGCCGATGCAAGTATTGGCGCCGATGCAAGTATTGGCGCCG
>MDTG01435535.1_pt1 | contig 17516 bp, 16 predicted proteins | sample 811421 | NCBI WGS metagenome assembly MDTG01 (sample SAMN05326645, study PRJNA326480) | marine metagenome | isolation source: seawater | place: Pacific Ocean: South East | collected 2011
CTCATTATGGTTTCAGGGTTTGATAAATATTTTCAAATAGCTCCATGCTTTAGAGATGAAGATGCTAGAGCAGATAGAAGTCCAGGTGAATTTTATCAATTAGATTTAGAAATGTCGTTTGTAGAACAAGAGGATATTTTCATAGTAATTGAAAAATTGATGATAAATCTATTCAAAGAGTTTTCCTCAAAAAAAATCTTAAATGAAAAATTTCCAAGAGTGCCATATCAAGAAGCAATGAAAAAATATGGAACAGATAAACCTGATTTACGAAATCCATTAATCATTGAAGATATTACTGATATCTTTACACGAGAAGATGTAACATTTGATATCTTTAAAAAATTAGTAAAATCAGGATCAAACGTAAGAGCAATCATTACCAAAAATACAAAAGAAAAACCTAGAAGTTTTTTTGATAATATTGATAAATGGGCAAAAGAACAGGGTGCATCAGGATTAGCTTATTTTACAATTGAACAAAATGAATCAATAAAGGGAAAAGGCCCAGTGGGAAAATTTTTTAGTGAGGACTCATTAAAAGAAATAATGAAGATTTGCAAAGCTGAAGTTGGTGATAGTGTATTTCTTGCTTGTGGTAAAAGAAAAGAAATTGAAAAAATACTTTCTTTAGCGAGAGATAAAATTGCAAATGATTTAAAATTAATTGATGAAGATAAATTTGCATTTTGTTGGATTGTCGATTATCCAATGTATGAATATGATGAGATTGCGAAAAAGGTAATTTTTAGTCATAATCCTTTTTCTATGCCACAAGGAAATATTGCCGAATTAAATTTAGATAAACCATTAGAAATTAAAGCTTTTCAATATGATATTGTTTGTAATGGAATAGAACTTTCATCAGGTGCTATTAGAAATCATATTCCAGAATTAATGTATAAATTATTTTCTCTAGCAGGATATGATCAAACTGCAGTAAACGAAAAATTTAGTGGAATGATTAATGCTCTTAGCTACGGAGCTCCACCTCATGGTGGAATTGCCCCAGGAATAGATAGAATTATAATGTTATTAGCTGGCAAAGAAAATATTAGAGAAGTTACTTTATTTCCAATGAATCAAAATGCTCAGGATTTAATGATGAAAGCACCTTCTGAAATTGACGAAAAACAATTAAAAGAATTGGGAATTAAAAAAGATATTAAAAAAAATTAATTTTTTTTCTTAAGATCTATTCTAACATCAGAAAGATCAACAAGTTTTTCCTCATAATTGCTTCTTATGAAACCTTTTGATGTAATATTTTTAACAATTTTAAGAAATTTATCATCGTCATTTCCCGTATCAATATTTTTAGCGCTAGAGATCGAAGGTGTATGAGCTAAATCCTCTTTACCTAAATAAGAAATAGCTAATTCCCTAAAAACGTAATCTAGAATTGAAGACGCACTTAAAATTCTATCATTACCAATTACATTACCCGAAGGCTCAAATTTAGTATCAATAAATGCATCGACGTATTCATCTAATGGCACCCCGTATTGCAAGCCAAGAGAAATTGCTATTGCAAAATTATTCATCATTGCTTTAACTAATTCTCCTTCCTTATTTGTATCTATAAAAATTTCACCAATTTTACCATCATCATACTCTCCCGTGTGTAGGTAAACTTTATGATCGCCTATCTGAGCTTTTTGTATGTAGCCTTTCCTTCTATCTGGCATTTTAAAACGTGCGTTATTTTTAGTTTTAACATTACTTAAATTTTTAATCTTTTCTTCTCTATTAGCACTAGTTAATTTATTAGCTATACTATCTGGAATAGAATTCTCTATTTTAGAGGCACTGGGTTTATCATTGTTTTTTTCCCCTATTTTTTTTGTTTTTCGATTATTCAATTTTACATCAATAACCTCAACGTCACCATCAGTTCTCTTATCTATTTTTGATAGTTCAATATCGTTTAAATCATCCAAGGTATGAACTGTCTTAAAAGTACAAGTATAGTAAGTTTCTACAATGAATTTTTTCATATATAATTGGAATCTTTTATTATTAAGATATATATTAATTAAGTCAGGTGTCTATTGTATAATAATACAATTATTAATTGTGTGGATTTAAATATTAAATATTAAATATGAATTTGAATATTATTTTTACTTGGTGGAACAGACAAACTTTTGGAACTTTTATCAAGACCTTGTTCTATGGTAACTTTGTTGGAAAAGATGAATTTGGAAACAAGTACTATAAAAGTAAAAAAAATGAGAGATGGGTAATTTACTTCAATAATATTGAAGCAACAAAAATTACTGCAGATTGGTATTTGTGGATGCATCATACTGTAGATAAAATTCCTGCACAAAAAGATAAAATAAATCACCTTTGGCAAAAAAAACATTTAGAAAACCAAACTGGTTCTATTTATAAACACAAACCTGTAAAAATAAAAAAAGATGAAGATTTAAAAAAATATGAAACTTGGAAATAAATTTTTTTTTATAATATTTTTTTTTATGTATAACTTTTCTTTAGCTGAAGATAAAATTTCAACCACACCTTTAATTAATTTAGATAAAATCAAACCAAGCTTTGAAGAACTAAATGATGATAACGAGAACTCATCAACGAGTAGAAATATAAAAGAAAAAAAAAAATTTGATAATTCATCAAAATCATCTCATGCGGTACTTATAGGCTTAGATAAAATAACTGCTAAATCATCTCAACTTATAGTTAATTTAAATGAAGCAAAACTCTTTGGGCCTTTAGAAATAAAAATTCTAAAATGTGGAAAGGTTATAGTAAATAATAGAACAGATAAAGTTGCATATATGCAAGTAAAAGATCTCACAAAAAATGAAAATGAGAAGGTTTTTATATTTAATGGGTGGACTTTTGCATCCGAACCAAGCTTAACGCCATTTGATCATGCAATTTATGATTTGCAATTACTCAATTGCTATAACATTTAGTAAAATTTTTCTTTCCCCAGCCAGTTTGTGTCAAAGTCTGAACTTATAAATTTTTTGTGTTTTAATATTTTTTTATGTAAATCAATAGTGGTTGTGATTCCTTCAAGAACAAATTCATCTAATGACCTTAAAGTTCTCTGAATAGCTTCGGTTCTATTTCTACCCTTACAAATCACTTTAGCTATTAAGCTGTCATAATATGGCGTTATTTTACATCCTTGAAAAATAGCTCCATCAACTCTTGTTCTGAAACCAGAAGGCTGATGACATACACTAATAGTGCCAGGACTGGGTTGAAAATCTAAAGCTGGGTTTTCAGCATTAATTCTGCATTCGATCGAATGTCCTCGCGGGATAATATCATTTTGTTTTAAGGCAGTATTACCTGTAAACGCTATCCATAATTGTTCTTTTACAATATCAATTCCAGTTTGAACTTCTGTAACTGGATGTTCTACTTGCACTCTTGTATTCATTTCTAAAAAATAGAATTTTCCATTTTCGTATATGAATTCTACAGTCCCAGCACCTTCGTAATTAATTTGCTCAACCATTTTTACGGTTTTTTCTAAAAGATCTTTTCTTTGGCTTTCAGTTAGTACAGGACTGGGTGTTTCTTCTATTAATTTTTGGTGTCTTCTTTGGACAGAACAGTCTCTCTCACCTAAATGAATAGTTTTATTTTTACCTGACATAATTTGTACTTCAATATGTCTTGGGTTTTGAAAATATTTCTCAATATATAATTCATCGTTATTGAAAAATTTTTTAGCTTCTGTTTTTGCTGTTAAAAATAAATTTTCTAATTTATTTTCTTCTTCAACTATCTTCATTCCTTTACCACCACCACCACCTGCAGCTTTAATAAGTACTGGATAGCCGATCTCTTTACACAGTGATTTTGCTTCAGCAATTGATTTTACTCCGCCTTCAGATCCTTCAATTACAGGTAAGCCATATTTTTTAGCTATTTTCTTAGCTTCTATTTTATCACCCATTTTAGAGATTAAATCCGCGCTTGGTCCTATAAATTTTATTCCATGCTTGTTGACTATTTCAGAAAATTTTGCATTTTCTGATAAAAACCCATAACCCGGATGAATAGCTTCTGCTCCAGTTAAATCTACAGCAGACATAATTGATGAGATATTTAAATAGCTATTTTGAGGTTGGTGTGATCCTATACAAACACTTTCATCAGCAAGTCTTACATGCATAGATTCAGAATCAACATCGGAATGAACAGCTACTGTGCCTATACCCCATTCTTTACAAGCGCGTATTATTCTAACAGCTATTTCACCTCTATTTGCTATTAAAACTTTTTTAAACATTATTGATTCATTTAAGTATAATTATTGATTTATTTAAGTATAATTAATGTTTGACCGAACTCTACAGGTTGACCATCTTCAACTAATATTTTTTTTACTTCCCCATCAGCTGTAGAAGGAACGTGATTCATTGTTTTCATTGCCTCAACAATCATTACAGTTTGCCCTTTTTTAATTTTATCTCCAACTTCTACAAATTTTTTAGCAGCTGGCTCGGCAGCTAAATATGCTGTGCCAATAATTGGTGATTTTATTCTTACTCCGTTTACATCATCTAAAGATTTTAAAACTGCTTTATTAGGTGACACAACTGCGCTTGTTTTTGATTGCTCAACCATTTTAGAAGCTTTTGAAACTTTGATTTTAGTTTCTCCATCTTGATATTCTAATTCTGTTAATCCAAATTCTTTTAAATTATCAACAAGTTCTTTAATTAATTTTTTATCAATTTTCATTTTTTTAAATATTTAATAATTCCTTTTAAAGCCATTATATAACCATCGGCGCCAAAACCGCAAATAATACCTTGTGCTACATTGCTTATCAAAGATTTATGTCTAAATTCTTCTCTATTATAAATATTACTTATATGCAATTCAATAATGGGAATCTTAAGTATTTTTAAAGCATCGTGTATGGATACAGAAGTGTGAGTGTATCCACCAGCATTAATTATTAAGCCATGCTGCTCATTTCTAGATTCTTGTATCTTCTCAATCAACTCACCCTCAATATTTGATTGAAACATGGAAAGGTCTATATTATTCTTATTAGCGAATTCTTTACAAACAATTTCAATATCCTTTAGTGAAAAGTTCCCGTATTGATTTTTTTCTCTTTCACCTAAAAGGTTGAGATTTGGACCATTAAGAATTATAATTTTATTCATTGATATTTAATATTAACACTGATTAGCTGAATTATGGCAAAAATACAATTAAATGGAAAAAAAATATCAATTAAATCAAACCTTTCAATACATGAGTTATTAAAACAATATAAGTTAAGTAATAAAAAAATCGCTATAGAACATAATGGAACAATAATTGCAAAAATAAATTTTAAAAAAAAATACTTAAAAAATAACGACAAAGTTGAAATTGTACATTTTATTGGGGGAGGGTAATTTGAAAAAAGATATCTTAAAGATTGCAGGAAAGTCTCTTAAATCAAGATTAATTGTAGGAACAGGCAAATATAAAAACTTTTCTGAAACAGCTAAAGCAATCAAAGCCTCAGGAGCAGACATGGTTACTGTTGCTGTAAGAAGAGTAAATATTTTAGATAAAAAAAAACCAATATTAACCGATTACATAAATCAAAAAAAAATAGTTTTATTGCCTAATACAGCAGGATGCTTTAATTCAAAAGATGCTTTACGAACTTTAAGATTAGCAAGAGAAATGGGTGGTTGGAAGCTAGTAAAACTAGAAGTGTTAGGTGATAAAAAAACTTTATATCCAAACATGATTGAAACAATTAAATCTACCAAAACACTTGTCAAAGAGGGCTTTAAAGTAATGGTTTATTGCACTGACGATCCTTTGTTGGCAAAAAGACTTGAGGATAATGGCGCTTCAGCTATTATGCCTTTAGCTTCACCGATTGGCTCAGGATTAGGTTTACAAAATCAAATTAACATTTCGATTATTATTAAACAATCAAAGGTTCCAGTGATAGTCGATGCTGGGATAGGTACAGCGTCAGATGCAACAATTGCAATGGAACTAGGTTGTGATGGTGTTTTAATAAATAGTGCTATTGCTAATGCTAAAAAACCAATTTTAATGGCCTCGGCTTTTAAAGAAGCTGTTGCATCGGGGCGCAAGGCGTTCCTAGCAGGTAGAATGCAAAAAAAATATATGGCTTCGCCTAGCTCGCCAATCAAAGGACTGATCTAATTTTTCTTCTTTCTTCTAGTCCAAAGAGTTCTTAATTTTTTTTTAATTTTTTTCTTTTTAGTTTCTTTCTTACTTTTCTTAGTATCTTTTTTTTCTAAAGAAACTTTTTTAGTTTTTTTTAATTCTATTATAGGATTTGTGTTTTCAATAGTATTTATTAGTTTTTTTGTTTTACTTAGTAATTGAATTTTATATTCAGGAATTATAAGTTTTTCATCAGATAGTATTTCTACTTTAAACAAATATTTTTTTTGAAAATAAGATAATTCATCTAATAAATTCTTTTCTATATAAATTTTAACTTTTTCCGGAACATAAGATTTGATAAATTTTACTTTATCAGTAAACGCTAAATGCTGGATTTTTTTTTGAATTTTTTGTGAAAAAGATCCAAGCGATAGTTGTGTTTCCCATTTTACTGAACCTTCTCTTAATCTTTGCCGTGTCATTTCGAGTAAACCAAAATTACTAATTCTTCCTATTTGAATTCTAGCTCTATCTTTTCTAATACTCTCTCTCATTTTTTTTTCCACAGAGCGTCTGTTATAAAAATTCATCATATCTATAAAATCAATCACAATTAATCCCGACAAGTCTCTTAATTTTATTTGGTGAGCTATTTTTTCTGCAGCTTCTAAATTTGTATTTAAAGCCGTTTTTTCAATGTTAATTTGTTTAGTTGATTGCCCAGAGTTTATATCAATAGACACTAAGGCTTCTGTAGGGTTAATAACCAAGTACCCTCCAGATTTTAATTTTACAGTTGGTTCATAAATATTATTTAATTCTTTTTCGATATTAGCATCATGAAAAAGAGGAATTTTACCCCTATATTTTTTTATATTTTTTACATTCTTTGGCATAAGTTCTTTCATGAATTTTTTTGCTTTTTGATAAGCATCATTGCCTTCAACATAAACATTTTGTGTTTCATTGTCGTAAGTATCTCTTAAAGTTCTTTTTATTATATCTCCTTCTTCGTAAACTAATGACGGAGCATTAGAGTCTAAAGCTTTATCTTTTATTTCCTCCCAAGTTTTCAAAGTATTTTGAAAATCTTTTTCTATTTCATTTTTGGTTTTATTTGCACCAGCTGTTCTTACAATTACTCCCATACTTTTGGGAATACTTATTTCGTTAAGAATATTTCTTATTTTTTGTCGATCAGATGAATTAAAAATTTTCCTTGATATACCACCGCCTTTGGCAGTGTTAGGCATCAAAACGATGTATTTTCCAGCTAGAGAAATAAAAGTTGTAAGTGCAGCTCCTTTTTGACCTCTCTCTTCTTTAATAACTTGTATTAAAATTACTTGACCTGGCTTAATAACTTCTTGAATTTTATATTTTTTAATTCCATACGATAATTTAACTTCCTCACGATAAATTTTTTTATTGTTGTCTATTATTTTATCCGTGTCACTATCTTTAGATTTATTTTCATCATCATTGCCATTTTGTGTTTCAATTTGAGGGTTATCTTGAATAGATTCAGTAGCATTATCTTTAAGATTTTCTCTTATTTTTTCTTCTGCAATTCTTAGTTTTTCTTTATCCTCTGAAGGAATCTGAAAATAATCTGATTGAATGTCATTAAATGCTAAAAAACCATGTCTTTCTCTTCCAAAATTTACAAAAGCTGCTTGTAAAGATGGCTCTACTCTACTTACTGTTGCAAGATAAATATTATTTTTAAAATTTAAATTATTTTTATCTTCAAATTCATATTCTTCAATTGAATTTTTAGATTTAAGAACAATTCGTGTCTCGTTAGGATGCGAAGCATCGATGTATAAATTTTTATCCATTTTAGTTGAATTCCTTTTATTTTATTGAAATCTGTTAATTTTAAACTTGTCATAAGCCTATTTTATACAATTCTATCAATAAATATACATATTTAAATTTTAATGCCTAAAGAAAGTCAAATTCTTTATTGATAAGATGATTAAATGGTAAATTTTCTTAATTTTTCGCTCAAGTTTTTAATCTTATTTATCATTGTTGTTTTATTATTCACTTTTTCTACATTATGGTATTTTTCAATAGGATTACCTGATTACAAAAAATTAACAAATTATCAACCACCTATTTCAAGTAGAGTTTATTCCAGTGACGGAAAACTCATAGCAGAGTACGCCATAGAAAAAAGATTATTTGTACCATATGAGTCAATACCAATTAAAGTTATAAATTCTTTTTTATCAGCGGAAGATAAAAATTTTTTTAGTCATCCCGGGGTAGATGCTAAAGGTATTTTAAGAGCTGTAATTAAAAATATAAAAAATATCACTCAAAACAAAAGGCTTGAAGGAGCATCAACTATAACCCAACAAGTCGCTAAAAATTTTCTTTTAACTAATGAAGTTTCAATGAAAAGAAAAATTAAAGAAGCAATCCTAGCTTTTAGAATTGAGAGAGCTTATACAAAAGAAAGAATTTTAGAGCTATATCTTAACCAAATATATTTAGGTCAAGGCACCTATGGGATAGCAGCCGCAAGCTTAGAGTATTTTGATAAACCCATAAAGGAATTGAGTTATACAGATTCTGCATTATTAGCTGCTTTACCAAAAGCACCAAGCAAATATAACCCTTATAAATATCCTGAAATCGCCGAATACAGAAGAAATTTGGTGCTTCAAAATTTACAGGAAAATAATTTTATTTCTATAAAACAATTAAATGAATTTAAAAATTCAAAAATAAAGTTAAAAAAAAGAAAGATTGAAATAGTTAATGAGGCTAATTCTTATACGGAGGAAGTAAGAAGAGCTGTTAATGAAAATTATGGTTTTGAAAAACTTTACTCACAAGGTTTAAGTATAAGAACACCCTTGAATATTGACTATCAAATTCAAGCTATTAAATCCTTAAGAAAAGGAATAGAAAATTATGACAGGAGACATGGTTGGAGAGGTCCTATAACTAATAAAATTAAAAAAAAAAATTGGAAAAACAAATTAAATAAATTTAAATTGGATCCCACTTTAAAATGGAATTTTGTAGAAATTACAGAAATAGATAATACAAAAATAAAATTTAAATCTATCAGCGAAAAAAAAAATATAGAGGGATTTTTACTTGCAAAAGATTTAAAATGGACAACTCCTAAAAATAAATCTATTTTAGACATACACGATGTAGGTGATGTCATTTTTGTAAAAAAACAAAATAACATATGGTTATTAAAACAATATCCAAAAGTAAATGGAGGAATAGTTGTGTTAGATCCTTTTACTGGCAATGTAAAAGCATTAGCAGGAGGATTTAATTATAAATCAAGTGAATTTAACAGAGTTACACAAGCCAGGAGACAACCTGGTTCTGCATTTAAGCCAATAGTTTATGCAGCTGCACTAGAAAATGGTTTTGCTCCAAATTCAATAATACTTGATGCACCATTCGTAGAGAGTCAGGGGGTTGGCTTAAAAAATTGGAAACCTGAAAATTATGGAAAAAAATTTTATGGCCCAACAACTTTTAGAAAAGGTATTGAATATTCTAGAAATTTAATGACTGTAAGAATTGCTAAAATTTTAGGTCTAAATAAAATTCTAGACTTATCCAAAAAATTAAACATTTACGAAGATATTCCAGAATTACTTTCAGTTTCGTTAGGAGCAGCTGAAACATCTTTAATGAATTTAACTTCTGCTTATGCTCCATTCGTGAATGGAGGCAAAAAAATTCAACCAAATTTAATTTCAAGAATACAAGACAGAAGAGGAAAAACAATATTTCAAGTACAAAACAGAAAATGCTTGGGTTGCGATAAATTTATTAATCAAAAGTACCCAAGAATAGAAAATACTAATGAAAAAGTTTTTAGTGAAGAAACAGCTTACCAAATGGTAACTATATTAAAAGGAGCTGTAGAAAGAGGTACGGCAAAAAAACTAAGGTCTTTAAAAGTTCCTATTGCTGGAAAAACTGGAACTACAAATGATAATTATGACGCTTGGTTTATTGGTTTTTCCTCTAATTTGGTCGTTGGAGTTTATATTGGTTTTGATAATCCTAAAACTCTTGGAAAATTTGAAACTGGTTCTAAAGCAGCATTACCAATATTTAAAGATTTTATTGAAAATGCACTTTATAAAGAAGATTTTGACGACTTTAAGATTCCTGAAAATATTTATTTAACTTCATTAAACTATGATACGGGTTTAAAGTCAGCACCAGGAGAAAAAAATACAATTATTGAAGCCTTAAAAATAGAAGATATTAACAATATCGAAAATAATAATTTAATTTCAATTAATGGACGTGATACATTAATTAAATTTAGACAGTTTTATTAATGCAAAATTTTGAAAATAGATTATTAGTAATTGAAAAAACCTTAAATAATATAAGGGGGTATCTTTGATAAACAAAAAGTTGAAAACAAACTTATAGAACTAGAAAAAACTCTTTTAGAAGAAAATTTCTGGAAAAATAAAGATTTAGCAAAAAAAACTATAAAACAAAAAAAAATTTTTGAAGATATCTTAAATTCTTACAAGAAATCATTTAACGAAATCAACAATGTTAAAGATTTATATAGTCTTGCGTCAAAAGAAAATAATGACGAAATAATACAAGACTGCATTATTCAAATCGAAGAAATATTTAAAGAAATAAAAAAAAATGAAGTTAATTGCTTCTTATCTGGTGAAAATGATGATTATGATATTTATTTAGAAATCCATGCAGGCGCTGGAGGAACAGAAAGTCAAGATTGGGCAGAAATGTTAAGAAGGATGTACATGAAATGGTTTGATAAAAAAAAATATAAATATGAAATAATTAGCGAACATAAAGGTGACGAAGCTGGAATTAAATCTTCCATAATCAAAGTTGATGGAGATTATTTATACGGTTTAATGAAAGCCGAGTCTGGTGTTCATAGACTAGTTAGAATATCACCATTTGACAGTGGCGCTAGACGGCACACCAGTTTTGCTAGCGTTTGGGTATACCCAGCTATAGAAGATGATATAAATATTAAAATAGATGAAAAAGATTTAAGAATAGATACTTACAGATCAAGCGGAGCTGGAGGGCAGCATGTTAACACAACAGACAGCGCTGTTAGAATAACACACTTACCGACTAAAATTGTTGTTCAGTGTCAAAATGAAAGATCACAACATAAAAATAAAGAAACATGTTACAAAATGTTAAAGGCAAGATTGTATGAACATGAAATGCAAAAAAGAGACTCAATAAATCAAAAAGAAATTAGCTCTAAAACAGATATAGGGTGGGGTCATCAAATTAGATCTTATGTTCTTCAGCCATATCAACTAGTTAAAGATTTAAGAAATAAGATTGAAAATACTAACCCATCAAGTGTTTTAGATGGAAATATTGATCAATTTATAGAAGAAGGAATTAAAAACAGATAATGAAGAAAGTTATTTTTAATTTAATTTTATTTATATTTTTCATTTTAATTTCATTCATAGTTATCTTATCGACATTAGGAATTGAAACGAATAAATTTAATAATCTTATCTCCAAGAAAATTAATCTCGTAAATAATAGTCTAAAACTAGAACTTATTACTGTTAAATTTAAACTTGACATAAAAGAAATAAGTTTATTCTTAGAGACCAATAATCCAAAAATTGATTATAAAAAAATATCTATTCCTACAAAAAATATAAAAGCATATATAGATTTTATTTCATTAATAAAATCAGACCCTAAAATTAAAAAAATTTATCTTGCTTTAAATGAAATTCAAATTGAAAAATTAAAAAAAATATCTATTTCTTCAAAACCATCTAATTTAACAAGTTTTATTAATAACAAGATTAAACAAGGTGTATTAAAAACTGAAATAGAAATGTATTTTAATAAAGACAATTTATTAGATAATTACATTGCACGAGGATTAGTTTCTAACTTAAAAGCTGAAATTACAAGTGATATAAACTTAAACAAAACTTCATTTAACTTTTTTGCAGATAATTCAGATGTATTATTAAAGAACATTAATAGTGAGACAGACATTTTTAAATTAATCAATGGAGATTTAAAATTAAAATATTCTACAGAAATTTATCTAGAGTCTAATTTTGATATTAATTTAAAAGTAAATAAAAATATTCAAAATTATATTGAACTGATTAAGAATAATAAATACTCTAAAAATTTAACTTCTATAGAGGCAAATTTAAGGAATAACTTAAAAATTAATTTTGACGAAACTTATAAAGTTAAGAAATATGAGTATAAAAACAATGGAAAAATACTAAAAGCAACTTTTGATTTTGATAAAAAAGTAGAAAATTATTTTTTAAGCGAGTCGATTGATCACTTTTCCTTAATAGACTCTGAAATTAAAACAAATTTTAACTCTAAAGAAAATATAACAAATATTTCAGGAAAATATTCAATAAATAAAAGCGATCCATTATTATTCAATTTTGAAAATTATTTTGATAATAAATTACTCAAAACAAAGATCAAAGCAGATTATAAAAAATATTTAGAACTTGATATTATAAATTTTATAAAACCAAAAGACTCAATTGCTACAATTTTTTTAGATTTTGAAAAAAAAAAAAGAAAATATAAAAATAAAAAAACTTAATTTAATTAATAATAATAATTCAATTCTTATTGAAGATGTTATTTTTGATAAAGAAAAATTCATATCTTTTAAAAAAGCTTTAGTAAAAACCAGTAAAGCTGGAAAAAAAAATAATGATTTTATAGTTACATACAATAAAAAAATTATAATAAAAGGCTCGCAGTTTGATGCCAGTAAATTACCTAAGCTTTTAAATAAAAAGTCTGAAAAAAATATGCTTTCACATATTAATGAAGATATAGTTATTGATTTTAATAATATTATAGCACCTTTGTCAGAAAATATTAAAAATTTCAAATTAATCGGAAAAATTGAAAAAGGTAAATTCATCAAAATTACCTCCAAAGGAGATTTTGGAGAAAATAAATTTATAGATATTACAATGAAAAAAGATCAAAATACTAAAAAAAAATATTTAGAAATTTATTCAGATTTAACAAAACCTCTCTTAACTGAATATAAATTTTTTAAAGGTCTTAGCGGAGGAAAATTGTTATTCACATCTTTAATTGACGAAGATACATCTAATTCAAAATTACTCATTGAAAATTTTAATGTAACCAATGCATCTGGAATGATTAAATTACTATCTTTGGCAGATTTAAGTGGTTTAGCTGATTTGGCTGCAGGTGAAGGCTTATCTTTTGATATTTTAGAAATTAATATGAAAAAAAATAAAGATACTTTGCAACTCAATGAAATTCTAGCCTTAGGGCCAAGCATTTCTGTTTTAATGGATGGGTACCAAAACTCAAAAGTAACGAGTTTAAGGGGAACTTTAATTCCAGCAAAAACACTGAATAAAATGATTTCTAAGATTCCTTTATTAGGGAATATAATAATTCCAAAAGAAGTTGGCGAAGGATTATTTGGTATAAGTTTTAAAATGAAAGGTCCTCCAGGTGATATTAAAACAACTATAAACCCTATTAGAACTATAACACCTAGATTTATCCAAAAGATTATTGATAAAAATAAAAAAACTAAATAATTTTAATTAAGTAGTGCTTTTTTTTTCCAAAAGAAATTTTTAAAACTTTTTCTTTAAAGTCAGTTGATTCAATTATTTTATTTTCATTAAGTACAATAACGTTATTAATTTTCAAACCTTTATTAGTTATCGCACGTCTTGCCTCATTTTTTGATGACATAATTTTATTTTTTGATAAAAAATCTAAAAGATTTATTCCATTTTTTAATTCACTTGATTTTAATTTAATCTCAGGAAGTTCAGAGCCTAGTCCACTGCCAGCAAATGTTTCTTTAGCAGATTGTTCTGCTTTTTTAGAAGCAGCTTCTCCATGAAGAATCTTAGTTGTCTCATTAGCCAATAATACTTTAAGATTATTAATATTTTTTTCTTTATTGCAAATATCGTTTATTTCTTTTTGATCAATCTCTGTAAAAAAATTTAAAAATCTTTTCACATCACGGTCATCTGAATTTCTCCAAAATTGCCAATAATCATAAGCAGAGAGTTGATTATCATTTAACCAAATAGCTCCATTTTCAGTTTTTCCCATTTTTGCACCAGAAGATAAAGTTATTAAAGGCGATGTTAATCCAAAAGACTCTTTTTTAAGCAATCTTCTTATTAAGTCCACGCCATTAACTATATTGCCCCACTGATCTGACCCACCAATTTGTAAAATACAATTATTTGTCTTGTATAATTGATAAAAATCATAAGCTTGAAGAATCATATAATTAAATTCCATATAACTAAGTGATTGTTCTCTTTCCAATCTTAATTTTACGCTATCGAAAGTTAACATTTTGTTTATAGTAAAATGACTGCCAATATCTCTTAAAAACTCAATATAATTGAGCTTTGTAAGCCACTCCTCATTATTAACAAATATAGGTTTAGTATCTTTATTTGATGTATCTAAAATTTTATTAAAAACTTTTTTTATACTTTCAATATTATTTTTTATCTCATTCTTATCTAATATTTTTCTAGTAGAGTCTTTTCCCGAAGGATCACCAATTAGTGTTGTGCCTCCACCTAGAAGTATTATTGGCTTATGCCCGTATTTTTGCAATAATTTAAGAATCATTATTTGCAATAAGCTGCCAACGTGAAGACTACTTGCTGTGCAATCAAAGCCTATATAAGCGGAAATTGATCGATTATTGCAAATTTCATCAAGCTTATCTAAATCAGTACATTGATTAAGGTATCCACGAGATTGCATCTCAAGTAAAAATTTATTTTTCATAGCACAATTTGTTTCAAACACTATTATACAAATATTGTTATAAATAAATAAAAATATGCAAAAAAAATATACTTCTTTAGGTTTAATGAGCGGGACATCTGGCGATGGTGTTGATGCTTCTATTATTTATTCAGATGGGAACGATCAGTTTGAAGCAATAAAAGACAAATATTATGAATATGATAGTAATATTTATGAGGGAATTCATCATTTAAAAGATAAAATTTCCAACATAAATGATCTAAAAAAACATTCAAAAGACCTTTTAGAATTGGAGAAAAAAATAACTCTTTTCCATGCAAAAGTTGTTAAAGAAATGTCATTTAATTATGATAATATTTTAGTAGGTTTTCACGGTCAAACAATATTTCATAACTCAAAGAAAAAAATTTCAAAGCAACTTGGTGATGGAATATTATTAAGTCAATTAACTAGAAAAAAAATAATTTATAATTTTAGAAAAAACGATATACTTAATGGTGGAGAAGGTGCTCCGTTGGCCCCAATATTTCATCAATTAATAGCAACTCAAAATAATATTGGTCTACCAGTTTGTTTTCTTAATATTGGCGGTATCTCAAATATTACAATTGTAAAAGAACCAATTGGATCATTAGAATTTTTTAGCAAAGATATTGGTCCAGGTAATTGTTTGATAGATAATTGGATTAGAAAACAAACAAATAAAAAATATGATTTTGAGGGTAAATTAGCATTCAATGGAAAAAAAAATCAAATAATTTATGAACAAGCACAAGAATTATATTCAAATAGAATAAATAAAAAAAAAAAATCATTCGATACAAGTGATTTCGATGTTTCTTTCGCTAGAGGTTTATCGCTTGAAGATGGAGCCGCAACACTTACTGATTTAACAGCAAGTATAATTGGGGAAGAATTAAATTCATCATTATCAAATTTTAATCATAAGATAAAAGAAATTTTAGTATGTGGTGGAGGTAGAAAAAATAAAATCTTACTTAAAAAAATAAAAGAAAATATCTTACAGGAAACAGATTTAAAATTAATTGAAGAATATAATATTAAAGGAGATTTTGTTGAATCACAGGCTTTTGCGTACATAGCAATTAGATCATTTTTAAAACTTCCAATTTCTTTTCCAAACACAACTGGTTGTCATAAACCATGTTTGGGAGGTGAATTGATTGAGAGCTAAATTAAAGCTGTTTTTTCTTTAAGGTATTTTTTTATTTCAACACTCAATTCTTTTTCTTTATCTTTAAAAAAATGATTTGAGTTTTTAATTTTTGAGAAAATAACTTCGACACCTTTTTGACTTTTAATTCTATTATCTAGCTCAGCAATACTATCTTTAGTAACTAGTTCATCATTTTCACCATAGATGACCTGACCAGATGTAGGGCAAGGAGCTAAAAAAGAAAAATCATAAACGTTAGGTTGAGGTGACACTGCTATAAAATTATTTACTTCAGGTCTTCTCATAATTAATTGCATACATATTAAAGACCCAAAAGAAAAACCCGAGACCCAACATTGACTATAATCAAGATTTTGTCTTTCTATCCAATCCAGTGCAGCAGCGGCATCAGACAGCTCTCCTTGACCGTTATCAAAAACACCGTCACTTTTTCCAACTCCTCTAAAATTTACTTTAATAACAGAAAAACCATTTTCTAAAAAAATATTATACATCTGCTGAACTATTTTATTATTCATTGTTCCACCATACTGAGGATGAGGATGAAGTACTATAGCAACCGGTGAACCAAATTTTGGATTTTTATAATATTTTGCCTCAAGCCTCCCTGCAGGACCTGGAATAAATATTTCTAAACTTTTAGGTTTCATAATTGATAATGATTATTGTTTTTAAAAAAAAGTAGTGCTTTATAACATGTTTTTATGCGACAAAGATTTTTATTTAATTCCTACTATTTTTGTAGGAATTGTGTAAAAAATATTATATCACAACGATTATTTATGAAACTAACTACTAAAGGAAGATATGCTGTTATGGCCATGGCTGATATAGCTCTATACAAAGATAATGGGCCTATAAGTTTGTCTGATATTTCTTTGAGACAGAATATCTCCCTACCTTATTTGGAACAAATATTTATCAAATTAAAAGATAACAATTTAGTAAAAAGTACTAGAGGGGCAAAAGGAGGATATGTTTTAGAAAAATCAGCAAACGATATAAAGATCTCCAATATAATTTCTGCAGTTGATGAAGAAGTAAAAATGTTAAATTGTAAAAAAGAGTCTAAAAAGGGATGTAATAATAAATCTACGAAATGTATCACACATAATTTATGGGATCAACTTGACCAACACATAAATAATTTTTTTGAAAAAGTTAAACTGCAAGATTTAGTAAAAAAAAATTCAAATTTATAAAATATGAAAGCTGAAGATCTTAAAAATAATCAGGAATATAAATACGGTTTTACCACCGACGTTGAAAATATTAGATCTCCAAAGGGACTTAACGAAGATACTATTAAATTTATTTCAAAAATTAAAAAAGAACCTAAGTGGATGTTAGA
>MDTG01342633.1_pt1 | contig 17515 bp, 23 predicted proteins | sample 811421 | NCBI WGS metagenome assembly MDTG01 (sample SAMN05326645, study PRJNA326480) | marine metagenome | isolation source: seawater | place: Pacific Ocean: South East | collected 2011
ACGTGGCCGGGCTACCGTCGAAGGCCCACGGGCGGGCGGACTCGGCTACTTTGATGGCGTCCAGATCGCTCGGGCCGACGAGCCGTTCCTTAAACGTGCCGTCTGGCAGTTTGTAGAACACTTGAACAGCGTCCTCGGCAAGCGCAGTCGCAGCGACCACGGAGCACACCCGATCGGGTTCTAGGCCTTCGAGGGCGAGGCCAGGAATGATGTCGGAGAGCTTCATGGACTGACCTCATCGTGCGGAGTTCCGTCGGTATGCGTACTACCCAAAGCCCCATTCCTGATCGGGTGGAGTCCGATCGCGTCGGGTATGGGTCCGGGCTTGACCCGCCGGTTATGTGCAGGATATCCTAAACATCGCCCCCTGTCCGGGTCAAGGCGAGCACGACCGCATGAGCGACCCCCTCCAGCATTTCGGTTCCGTCCTCCGCGAACGGCGGCTTGAGAAGGGCTTCAGCCTGCGGAAGTTCGCCGAGCTGGTGGACATCAGCCCGACGTACCTGTCGCTCGTCGAAACCGGGAAGGCGGAGTACGCCCCCGCTGCCGAGCGTGTCCGCAAGATGGCCGAGGTGCTGGGCGCCGACCCGGATCACTGGATCGCGTTGGCTGGCCGCATGCCCGAGGACGTCAAGAACATCATCCTCAAGGATCCGGAGCAGATGCCGGCGCTGCTGCGCGCTGCCAAGAACCTCACCCCCGAGCAGCTCAAGAAGCTGATCGCCGACGCAGAGCGCAAGGGCAAGGGGGCCAAGGACTGATGGCCCTCGGATCGCACCAGAAGCACCGCGTGAAGTTCCTCCACGAGAAGCAGATCGAGCGGGAAGCCAAGCTCCTGCTCGACGAGTGGACGGAGAAGGGTCGCAAGATCACCGTGCCGATCCCGCTCGACGAGCTGGTCGAGATCCACCTGCAGTTGCCGTTCGAGATCGTGGACCTGCGGTCGCAGTTCGGCGGGCACGATGTCATGGGCGCCATCTGGTTCAACGACGGCACGATCCGCATCGACGCCTCGCTCGACCCGCACGAATACCCGCACCTGCGCGGGCGCTACAACTTCACCGTTGCGCACGAGGTGGGCCATTGGCGGCTGCACCGTTCGCAGCTGCTCCACGACCCCAACGAGCGGACGCTCTTCGAGTCCGGCAGCAAGCCCGCGTTCGTGTGCCGCGACGGCGACAGCGTGCCTGAAGAGTGGCAGGCGAATGCCTTCGCGGCGAGCCTGCTGATGCCCCGTGAGCTGGTCTTCAACGAGTGGCACGCCTGGCGCGGAACCGATGCGCCCGTGCCGGACGCGGGTCTGAATGTCCGTTCCCTCGCCGGCGACCGGAAACGAGATGTTGAACTCGCCCGCGAGGCGCTGTGCAAGCCGCTGGCGGAGAGGTTCGAGGTGTCCGCGCACGCGATGCGGATCCGCCTGGAGAACCTCGGGCTGTTCGTGAAGGAGATCGAACCCGGGCTGTTCTGACGGGGTGCGTTGCCCTCTCTATTTGCCCGGAGTGTTTACTGTCCACGGGACAGAAAGGTACGAGTCATGGCAAAGGCCTTCGACCCCCGCAAGGTGCTCAAGCAGATCGCCAACCCCCTCCTCCGCGCCTTCTTCGAGCGGCGCGGGGAACTGACGGAGATCGCATGGGATGAGCTGACCGAGCACAAGATCGAGCCCGTGTTCGAGGCGTGGCACGCGCTGCCGGAGCGCCAGCGACAGGAGGTGCAGGTCATCCTGCGCGACATCAACGAGCTGGCGGACCACCGTGGCATGGCGGTCCTGGCCGAGGAGATCCTCTGGCGCGATGCGACGATGGCCGAGGATTTCAAGGCCCAGGCGAGCAAGCAGGACAAGGCGATGTGGGTGTACCTGCATCTGCCGGAGGCGTTCACCGAGGGCGCGATGTTCGCGCGGGCCGACAGCCTCGCCGCCGGCCGGCACTGGAAGCGGCGGAACAGCCTGCCGAAGGTGCCGCTCGAGGTGACGCCCGAGATGCTCGAGCGGCTCAGCGAGGCGCTCACCGCCTTCTACGGGCCCAAGCAGATGCGCGGGCGCTGCTGCAAGGTGGTCCACTACCGCCGTCAGGGCGGGGCGGATTACTTCTTCGCGTATCTGGACGACTACCCGGACAAGCACATCGTGTTCGACGCCGACAGCGACGAGCCCGTGGTGCGGTCGGACCGCTACGCCTTCGAGAACGTGTTCGTGTACAACGCCGATGACGGGTCGATGGAGGTGTTCGCGCAGGGCGGCAAGCCGGTCTGGGAGCCGTTGCAGCTGGCGTTCTGCAAGGCGGTGCTGGGCCGCGACGTGGACCCGGCGGACCCTCTGCGGCCGACCTTCAAGCTCGACCACCTGCTCAGCCCGGACTTCCCGCTGACCGTCGAGGCGACCGATGGCGTCGAGGACGCCCGTATCACGCAGATGCGCGTCGCGCCGCGCGGCAGCGGCGGCTGGGTCGAGATCAAGGCCGACCCCAAGGCCTCGCCGAACGACATCTACCGCAAGTTTGAGCGGTGGCTCCGCGCGGAGAATGTCACGGCCGAGGGCGCAAAGGTCCTGTCGGCTCAGATCGCGATGCGGTTTCGGCACGACGGCCCGGGCCGAGCGCCCACGCTTCGGTTCAGCGTCTCGGCGCCGAACTCGAGCAACCTCAAGAGCAAGCCGGACGAGCAGCGGGCCGTCGGCGAGCGGTGCCTTCGGCGCTGGGGGGTGACCGATGACCAGTGAGGCGGTGATGCGACTGCTGCTCGCCGCGGCCGATGACCTCGGCCGCACCTTCGACCACCGCGACCTGAGCGAGTGGCCCCCGGGGTCACTCCAGGTCTTTCAGAAGCTCGGCGTGGTCCGCCGGTCCGCCGGCGGCCTGACCGCCTCGTGCCCGAGTTGTGATGACGGCCACATCGAGGTCGTGACCGAGCGGCCCGGTCCCGATGGCCAGACGAGGCTCTTCATCTACTGCCCGGAGCAGCTTCGTCTCGAAGTCACCGCCGAAATGTGCCAAGGCTGGGAGGTCAATCCGGAGGGGCTGGCGGCGAGCGTCGCAGCCGGCCTGGGCCTCAAGGGCACGCCGAAGGCCGTGGTGCCCAACCGGCTCTGGCGTCTCGGCCGGATCCCGTGCGACGGCACGACGCGCGAGGTCGTGTTCGCTGTGCGGCTCGGCGAGGCCGACGCGACCTCTGTCGTGGCGCATGTCGGGGTCGGTGGGCGAGCGATCGTGATCGTCCCCCGCCTCGTCCCCGACGACCGCATCTGGCCGGGGCGGGTCCCCGCGGTGGTGCAGCTGGACCGCGTGGGCGAGCTCGATGGCGACCAGTTCGTGATCGATGGTGTCGCGTTCATGGAAATCGTCTCGGAGGCGGATGCGATCGCCGAGTCCAAGAGCCTGCTCCCGGTTGACCCCCAGGTCAAGAAGCAGGTCGTCCGGCGGCAGCTCAAGGCCGAGATCAAGGGCCACCTCAACGACGATGTGCTCATCGCTGCTCGGGTGACGCATGGTTCGACGAGGAAGGCCGCCGCCGCGTTGACGCAGCAACTGGGTCGGCCCGTGTCCAAGGACCAGGTCCAGCGTGCCATCGATCGCGCCGGTGGGTTGACTGCGATCTCCGAACTCGACGACTCGAACTCCGTCGCCCGGACTGTCGCGTCGCAAAGCCGCGACAGGGCAAAGAAAATCGAGCAGTATCGCTAAGCCTTGCATTTGCGGTTGTTTGCGGAACTCGGGGCGGGCCATTGGCTCGCCCTGTTTCTTGCGCCATCCGCGACACCCCAGCCCTCGTCCGAGGCCGGCCGGCTCATCACCGGCCAGTCACGGGCGCACCGGTGTTCTTCCGCGACGAGCTGTCGCGGCACCGCTTTCGACGTGTTCCCGGTGACTGGTTCGGGAGCCCAAACACCGGCCTCGGAGCAATCCGATGGCCGACAGGCACACCGTTGTCAGCGACCCGTTCACCGCCAAGCTCATCCGCATCAAGGCCGCGCAGCTCTGCCGGCGCAGCGACTTTTCGAGGTCGGACTACGACGACCTCCGGCAGGGCATGGCCGCCTACCTGATCGAGAAGGCGCACCTCTTCGACCCCGACCGCGGCAACATCGAGTCGTTCGTCACGACCGCGATCAACACCTTCGTCCGCATGGAGCTGCGCTTCCGCTCCCAGGAGAAGCGCAGCGGGAACCTCGTTGCGGTCTCGCTCGAGCAGACCGAGGTGGGTGGCCGTGGTGGCGTTACCGCGCTCCGCGACGCCGCCGGCGAGCGTGACGGGTGCCGACGCACCGCGACGGTCACGCCGGACGCGTTCGAGTCGGTGGACCTTGCCGACGCGGTCGAGCACGCCATGGCCCGGCTCCGACCCGACGACCGCGATCTGGTCGAACACGTCGCGCAGCACGGCTGGTCGAGCGCCTCGCGCGAGTGGACGCAGCGGATGGGCCGCCCGATCTGCCGCCGCTGGATCGAGCGTCGGCTGGCTTCGCTGCGCTCCGCGTTCGAGGACGCGGGCCTCGGCCTCGCCTGAGTGCGCACTCCGAGGCGGCGCGGCATAGGTGGCAGGAGGAGGCCGCGCCCGCCTCCCTCGCCCGACGACCGGCCCCGGGGCGCCATTCGGCATCAGTCCCCCGGGGCCGGCAGGGGCGATCCAGATCGCAGGAGGCACCGCGTGCAGAGCACCGTTCTTCGATTCACGTTCGACAGCCGAATCGACCTCAGCGACGCCGAAGCGACGCTGCAACTGGCCATCCTCGCGGCCGAGGGTCTGTACGGCGAGGCCCGCGTTCGCATGGACTTCGCCTACTTCGCCGACCGGGCGCATCGCGTCATTCATCTCGACACGGGCTCCCAGTCTGGTGACGCCGTGGCCCGGATCTTCACGATCTTCGCCGCCCGCGAGTTCGGGGACCGCGCGTTCGCCGTCCGCCGCGTCCGCGTGAACCCGCCCCTGGCGCCGTCACCGGCGGGAGCGGCGGCTTGAGCAACAAGAACACCGAGCGTGAAGCGCCGCTCGTGCGGCTTGGTCAGGGCGACTACGAGCGGGAGATCCGTCCCGAGGATCTGGACGGATTCGAACGCCCGGCGCACGAACTCAACCTCGGCTTCGTGATCACCGAGCCGGCTTCCGTCTATCACGCGAAGGCCAAAGACAACCTCTCATCGCACCAACTCGCCGACTTCCGGCGCTGCCCAAAGTTGTACCGTCGGAAGCAACTCGGGCTCGTGCCACAGCGTGACTCGGCGGCGTACGCCCTCGGGCGGGCCGCGCACGTGCTGATTCTCGAGGGGCGCGAGCGGTTCGAGGCTGAGTTCGCGGTCGGCGGTCCGATCAACCCGAAGACCGGCCAGCCGTTCGGCACTCAGACGAAGGCGTTCGCCGAGTGGGCCGCGTCAGTCGGCCGGCCGGTGCTGAGTGATGCGGACGCGGCGCTGCTCGAGCAGATGCGAACTGGCGTGCACGACCACGTGTTCGCCCGTGAGCTGCTGCGTTCGGGTGTCGCCGAGGGCGTGGTGCGGGCCGAGTACGGCGGCGTGCCGTGCCAAGCACGGATCGACTGGCTCAACCCCGTCGACGGCCGCGGCATCGTCGACCTGAAGACGTGCAGCGACCTCGACGAGTTCGAGCGCGACGCGCACCGCTACGGCTACGTCCACCAGATGGCCTTCTACCGCGAGCTGGTGGTCGAGGCCTGCGGCGTCGAGATCGAGGTGCATCTCGTCGCGATCGAAAAGCGCGAGCCGTACCGCTGCGGCGTGTGGCAGCTCTCGCGCCGGCTGCTGGATCAAGCCGCCGACGAGAACCTCGCCGCGATCGAGGAGCTGCAGCGCTGCCGCGAGCACGACATCTGGAAGACGCGGTTCGAGTCGCTGCGGCTGATCGACATCGACTCACCCGCCCCCTCACCAACCCACCCACAGGAGCACGCATGAGCCTGATGAAGCACATCGAGCGCGGTCGAGCCGCGCGCCCGCGACGGATCATGGTCTACGGCACCCACGGCATCGGGAAGTCGACGTTCGGCGCCATGGCCGAGCGGCCGGTCTTCATCCAGACCGAGGACGGCCTCGCGGACATCGACGCCGAGCGGTTCCCGCTCGCGACGGAGTTCAAGCAGGTCATCGAGATGCTCGGGGCCCTCTACACCGAGGAGCACGAATACCAGACCGTCGTCATCGACAGCCTCGACTGGCTCGAGCGGCTGATCCACGCGAAGACCTGCCGCGACCGCGGCGTGAAGTCGATCGAGGACGTGCCGTACGCGAAGGGGTACATCTTTGCCCTCGACGCGTGGCGTGAGGTCCTCGCCGGGCTCGACGCGCTGCGAAACGACCGCGGCATGCAGGTGATCCTCATCGCGCACGCGTCGGTCGAGAAGTTCGCCAACCCCGAGACCGAGACGTATGACCGGTACGCGCCCCGCCTCAACAAGCACGCGTCGGCCCTCGTCCAGGAGTGGTGCGACGAGGTGATGTTCGCGACCTATCGCGTGCTGACCAAGAGCACCGACGAGGGGTTCAACCGCAAGCGGGTGCAGGGTGTGGGCAGCGGCGAGCGGGTGCTCAAGACCACCGAGCGCCCGGCGCATGTCGCCAAGAACCGCCTGAGCCTGCCCGACGAGCTGCCGCTGGACTTCCGCGTCTACGCCGCGCACCGCGACGGCAGCGCGCCCACCGAGCCATCCAACACCGACACGAGCGACACATCCACCACCACGGAAGGAGCATGAGCATGCCCAGCCTGAACGGATTCAATGCGAGCGAGGTCGACCCCGCAGCGGACTTCGAGCCCATCGCACCGGGGTCGTACACCGCGGTCATCACCGAGTCGGAGACCAAGCCCACCAAGGCGGGCACCGGCAGCTACCTGCAGTTCACGTTCCAGATCGTGGACGGTGAGCACAAGGGCCGGCTGCTCTGGGCCCGGCTCAACCTCGACAACCCCAGCGAGACGGCGGTGAAGATCGCCAAGGGGGAGCTCTCGGCGATCTGCCGGGCGGTGAACGTGTTGCAGCCCAGGGACTCGATCGAGCTGCACAACATCCCGCTGGTGATCAAGGTCGGCGTGAAGCGCCGCGAGGACACCGGCGAGATGACCAACGAGATCAAGGGCTACTCGGCCCGCGGCGGGTCGACGAGCCCGGGCCCGGCCCGGGCGCCGGTGGCGTCGGCCGGCGGCAACAGCACGCCGCCATGGAAGCGATGAGTCGCGCTCCAGTCGTAAACCCATCGTGCACCCCTTCGTGAACACGGGAGGCGTCGCCAGGGATGGCGGGTCAGACGCTCCAACTCACCCTGCCGTGGCCGCCGAGCGTCAACCGGTATTGGCGGTCGGTGCCGATGGGCCGGGGCCGGGGTGTGCGTGTGCTCATCAGCCGCGAGGGCCGGGCGTTCCGCAGGGACGCGGTCGCCCGGCTCGCGGGGCTGCGTCACCGCGGCCCGTTGCGCGGGCGGCTCGACGTCCGCATCGAGCTGTGCGCTCCGACCCGGCGCGCCCTCGACATCGACAACCGCCTGAAGGCGCTGCTCGACGCGATGCAGCAGGCCGGCGTCTACCGCGACGACGGCCAGATCGACCGGCTGCTCGTGGAGCGCGGCCCCGTGACGCGGGGCGGCCTGGTCCGCGTGGCGATCTCCGAGCTGAACCCATGAACGAGCCACCGACCATGACAGAGACCAACGCCAAGACCTGCCTCGATACGACGTCGGCACCAGGCCCGAACGCTGGGCGCGCATATCCCGATTTCATCGGTGGCCCGATCCGGTCACGCCCGGGCAGATCCGACCCCGCGTGGGCGACCGACGAACAGGCCAACGGCTTCTGGGCCAACGCCGTCCGGGCGTACGAGGAGGGCCCATGCAGCTGAGGGCCTACCAGCGCGAGGCGGTGGACCGGGTGTACGCGCACCTCCGCGAACGGGACGACAACCCGTGCGTCGTCATCCCGACGGGCGGGGGCAAGACGCCGGTGATCGCGACGATCTGCCGCGACGCCGTTGAGCTCTGGAACGGACGCGTGCTGATCCTCGCCCACGTGAAGGAGCTGCTCGAGCAGGCGGTCGAGAAGATCCGGGCGATCGGGCCCGACCTGCCGCTCGGCGTCTACTCGGCCGGGCTGAAGCGGCGCGACACGGAGTACGCGGTCACCGTCGCGGGGATCCAGAGCGTCTGGAAGCGGGCGTGCGACCTGGCCAACGGGGGCGGCGCGTTCGACCTGATCCTGATCGACGAGGCTCACATGGTGCCCGCCGAGGACGACGGCATGTACCGGCGGTTCATTGCCGACATGCGGCGGATCAATCCCCACGTCCGGATCGTGGGCCTGACCGCGACGCCCTACCGACTCAAGACCGGCGAGATCTGCGGGCCGGACAACATCCTCAATGACATCTGCTATGAGGTCGGCGTCCGCGAGCTGATCGCGCAGGCGTACCTCTCGCCGCTGCGCACCAAGGCGGGGGCGACCAAGGCCGACACCGCGGGGCTCCATGTGCGCGCGGGCGAGTTCGTCGCCGGCGAGGCCGAGGACCTGATGGACGACGACGTGCTCGTCGAGGGCGCGTGCGCCGAAATCGCCGAAGAAGCGCGGGACCGCGCAGCCACGCTGATCTTCGCGACGGGGATCAAGCACGGTCGGCACATCCAGTCGGTGCTGCGCGAGCGGCACGGCATCGAGTGCGGGTTCGTCTCGGGCGACACGCCGGCGGGTGAGCGGGCGGAGATCCTCGGCCGCTTCCGCTCTGGCGAGCTGCGGTACCTCGCGAACGTCAATGTGCTCACGACCGGGTTCGACGCCCCGCACATCGACTGCGTGGCCCTGGTGCGGCCCACCATGAGCCCGGGGCTGTACTACCAGATGGTCGGGCGGGGCTTCCGTCTGCACCCCGGCAAGGACGACTGCCTGGTGCTCGACTTCGGCGGCAACGTGCTGCGGCACGGGCCGGTCGACGCGGTGCGGGTCACGACCGACGACCGCGGCGAGGGCGGCGAAGCGCCGGCCAAGGAGTGCCCGTCGTGCCGAGCCCTGATCGCGGCGGGCTACCAGGCGTGCCCCGAGTGCGGGCACGAGTTCCCGCCGCCAAACCGTTCGAAGCACGAGGCCCGCGCGTCGGACGAGGGCATCCTCACCGGGCAGGTCACGCGCAGCGAGCACGAGGTCGACGAGGTCACGTACCACGTCCACTGGAAGAAGCATGACCCGGCGGCGCCACTGACGATGCGCGTCGAGTATCAGGTCGGCATCGCGCAGGTGTTCCGGGAGTGGGTTTGCTTCGACCATGACGGGTACGCGCGGGCCAAGGCCGAGTCGTGGTGGCGGGCCCGATCGGTCGAGCCCGTCCCGAGCGGCGTCGAGGAAGCGGTCGAGCTCGCGAAGGCCGGGGCGCTGGCGCCGACGCTGTCGATCGCCGTCGAGAAGAAGGCTGGCGAGAAGTTCGACCGCATCGTGCGGCACCGGCTCGGGGACAAGCCCGCTCGGCTCGACGACCCCGACGCCTGCCCCGCCTACACGCCCGCCGCGGGCGGCTTTGACATCCCCGAGGACGAGATCCCCTTCTGATGGCCGGCGATGCCTCCAGCCTGCTCGACGCCGCACGCTGGTACCACGCCCGCGGGTATGCGCCGATCCCGCTCCCGGCGGGCGAGAAGAAGCCCGTCATGCGCGGATGGAACGCGCTGCGCCTGTCCGAGGGCGACCTGCCCCTCCACTTCAACGGGACGGGCAACATCGGCCTGCTGCTCGGCGAGCCGTCGGGCTGGCTGGTGGATGTCGACCTGGACTGCGATGAGGCGGTCGAGCTCGCAGAGCAGTACCTGCCGCCGACCGGGGCGGTCACGGGGCGGCCGAGCCGGCCGGGCTCGCATCGCTGGTACGTCTGCGAGCGGGCCGCGACCCTGAAGCACAAGGACCCGGCGTCCGGCGCGATGGTTGTCGAGTTGCGGTCGACCGGCGCCCAGACGGTGGTGGGCCCGAGCCTGCACCCGGACGGCGAGCTGTACGACCCGCTCGAGGGGGAACCGGCCGTCGTGCCGGCGGCGATGCTGGCGGCGTGCGTCAAAGCGCTCGCGGACGCGGTGGTCGAACGCCGGCACGGGCGAGCCCCCTCGCCCGTACCGACGCGCCCGGAGCCGCGTTCGCCGCCAAGCGTCGACTCGGTCGAGCGCCGGGCCGCGGCGTATCTCGACGCGATGCCGCCAGCGATCTCAGGCCAGGGCGGGCACGGGCGGACCTACGCCGCCGCGACCGCGCTCGTGCACGGGTTCGAGCTCGAACCGGAGACCGCGATGCGGATGCTGCTCGAGCGGTACAACCCGCGGTGCGAGCCCCCGTGGTCGGAGAAGGAGCTCCGCCACAAGGTCGACGACGCGGCGTCCAAGCCGCACGAGCGCCCGCGGGGGTGGCTGCTCGAATCGGAACCGCTCGCGTCGATCGCTCCCGGCGTGGACATCTCGGCGCTCATCACCAAAGCCCCGCCGCCCGAGGCCGCGGGGCCGCAGGCCTCCGACCCCGGCCCGCTGCCACCCGAGATGCTCCGCGTCCCCGGGTTCGTCGGCGAGGTCATGGACCACTGTCTTGCCGGCGCGCCGTACCCCAACCAGACGCTGGCGTTCTGCGGGGCGTTGTCGCTGCTCGGCATGCTCGCGGGGCGGAAGGTCCGCGACCCCGGCGACAACCGCACCAACATCTACCTGCTCGGGCTCGCGCACTCGTCGGGCGGCAAGGACTGGCCCCGCAAGGTCAACACCCAGATCCTCCAGCGCGTCGGCATGGCCAGCCGCCTCGGCGAGCAGCTCGCCTCGGGAGAGGGCATCCAGGACGCGCTGTTCGCCACGCCGGCGATGCTCTTCCAGACCGACGAGATCGACACGCTGCTGCAGTCGATGAAGCGGGCCCGCGACGCCCGGTACGAGTCGATCATGGCGACGCTGCTGACGATGTACTCGGCGTCGAACTCGGTCTACCCGATGCGACGCCGGGCGAACAACCCCGACCCGGGCGTGATCGACCAGCCTTGCCTCGTGCTCTTCGGCACCGCGATCCCGAACCACTACTACGCGGCGCTGTCGGAGCGCATGCTCACCAACGGGCTCTTCGCCCGGATGATCGTCCTCGAGTCCGGCCCCCGCCCGCCGGGGCAGGAGCCGGGCATCCTCGACCCTCCCGAGCGCGTCGTCGAGACCGCCGCGTGGTGGGCCAACTTCAGGCCGGGCAATGGGAACCTCGCCGATGCGCACCCGGCGCCGAAGACCGTGCCGCATACCGATGAAGCGAAGCGGCTCTTGGTCGAGCTGCGCGAGGAGGCCGAGCGGGCGTACTCGGAAGCCGAGGCGAGGTCCGACGCCGTCGCGACCACGGTCTGGGGCCGCGTCAGCGAGAACGCCCGCAAGCTCGCGCTGCTCTACGCGATCAGCGAGAACCCCCGAGCGCCAGAGATCGGCGCCGACGCCGTCCGCTGGGCCACGGGCCTCGTGCTGCACCAGACCCGTCGGATGCTCTACATGGCCTCGGGGTACGCGGCCGAGGGCGAGTTCGACGAGCTGGCGCTGCGGCTGCTCCGCAAGCTCCGCGAGGCCGAGGGCCGGCGCTTGCCGCACAGCCTGCTGCTCAAGCGGATGAAGCTTGACGCGAAAGCGTTCCGCCAGCTCGTCGAGACGCTCGTCGAGCGCGGGGACGTGGCCGTCGAGGTCGCCAAGACCGCCGGCCGCGACGCGGTGACCTACCGGCTCGCGGAGAAGGACGGTGAAGAAGGGGTGAACGAAGGGTGGGCGGAATGAGAGCTGTCTATATAGAAAACTTCTTCTTTCTCTCTTTCACCCTACACCCACCCTCCCGCGCGTGCGTGCGCGTGAGCACCCCGGTGAATGGGGTGAAGGAGGGAAAGAAGCCCGACCGCCACGGGTCCTCCCGGGCAGACCGGGCCGCCTACGCCCGCGGGAACAGCCGCGGAACCCGACTGACTTACTTCAGCCTGTCCGAGCGCCGGTCGAGAGCCCCCGCCCCCGTCGCGACACGGGCCCCGCGTTTGGCCCACGTCGCGTCCGCGGGCACGGCCCGGGGCCTCGGGCCAACCGTCATGACAACGCCACACGCGGCGACGACCGCCGCGACTGACCCCACGCCCACCAAGGCAAGGAGCGCCGCATGAACATCGAGATGAAGCCGCTGGCCGACATCCGGCCGTACGAGAACAACCCCCGCCTCAACGACCAGGCCGTTGACGCCGTCGCCGAGAGCATCGCCCGCTTCGGGTTCCGCCAACCGATCGTCGTGGACGAGGCCGGCGTGATCATCTGCGGGCACACCCGCTTCAAGGCCGCGACGAAGATGGGCCTGGCCGAGGTGCCGGTGCACATCGCGACCGACCTCACGCCCGAGCAGATCCGCGCGTACCGCATCGCCGACAACCGCACGGCCGAGCTGTCCGAGTGGAACATGGAACTTCTGCCGCTTGAGCTTGCCGAACTGCAAGACGCCGGCCTCGACTGGTCGCTGCTGGGCTTCGACGACCGCGAGCTGCAGAAGATGCTCGACCACGGCGCGAAGGCCGGGCTGACCGACCCCGACGCGATCCCCGAGCCGCCCGACGAGGCGACGACGGTCCGAGGGGACATCTGGATCCTCGGCGAGCACCGGCTGATGTGCGGCGACTCGTCGCTGCCCGAGGACATGGCCCGGCTGCTCGCCGGCGAGCCGGTGCAGCTCGTCAACACCGACCCGCCCTACAACGTCGCTGTCCAGCCGCGGTCCAACAACGCGTTCGTCACCGGGCAGACCAACTTCGCCCCCAAGAAGCAGCACGCCAGCAAGCGCGACCGCGGGCTTGACGCGAAGCGCAAGGCCGGCCCGAGCAAGGGCACGACCACGAAGCTGCGGGCCAAGGACCGCCCGCTGGCGAACGACTTCGTCTCCGACGAGGAGTTCGACCGCCTGCTGATGGCGTGGTTCCAGAACGCCGCCGACGCGCTCGAGCCCGGACGGGCGTTCTACATCTGGGGCGGCTACGCGAACATCGCCAACTACCCGCGAGCGCTCGAGGCGGCGGGCCTGAAGTTCAGCCAGCAGATCATCTGGCACAAGATGCACCCGGTGATCAGCCGCAAGGACTTCATGGGTGACCACGAGTGGTGCTTCTACGGGTGGCGCGAGGGCAGGGCCCACGTGTTCCTGGGGCCGAACAACGTGCCGGACGTCTGGCAGGTCAAGAAGGTCAACCCGCAGAGCATGGTCCACCTGACCGAGAAGCCGGTCGAGCTGGCGGTGCGGGCCATGCAGTACTCGTCCCGGCCAGGCGAGCGGGTGCTTGACATCTTCGGCGGCTCGGGCTCGACGCTGATCGCCGCGGAGCAGACCGAGCGCAAGGCGCTGCTCATGGAACTCGACCCGCTCTACTGCGACGTGATCGTGAAGCGCTGGGAGGAGTTCACGGGCCGGACGGCCGAACGGGTCATCGCCGATGTACCGGCTGAGATCGGGAGCGGGGTCTGATGGCCGTCCCACTGAGAAACGATCGTTTCCTAGCGGTCGGCACTGTGAAGCGATCGCTTCAGAGCGAGCCCCTGACAGACCATCCCGCGACGGTGCTAGCGGTCGGTGAGCCGCTGGACCGCGTCCGCCCACTTGGTGTTGGCCAGGGCGTTCACAAGCCGTTCGTCAGCGGTGACCATGACTGCGTCCTGGCGGACAGCGAGCGCGACGTAGAGGCTGTCGTAGACCGTTCGGTCGGTGGCCGTCGCGATACGCAGCGCTTCCGTCAGCAGCGTGCCCGAGTCGATGATCTCAACCGGGAAAGCGGCGGCGTCGGAGATCATCCGCTCGGCCTCTTCGGCGGTGAGCGATCCGCGACGTGCGACCTTCCACAGTACCGAAGCGACCTCGATCCAGAGCAGATCCGGGGCGATGAGCCTGTGGCCCGCGCGGAGCAGGGCGACCGCCGGCTCGGCGTCCGGCTCCGGCAGGAACCATTTGATGGCCACGCTGGCGTCGACCACGAGGGTCTCGGACTTGTTCTTCGGCCGGGGCATCAGCGGTCCCGGTCTTCCCGGAGCAGTTCGGTCGAGTCAGGCAGGTCGCGCCCGCGAAGGCGATCGTGCCAGGAAGCCGAGATCGCAGCCGCCTCGTCGAAGTTCCGCTTGGCGTCTCGGCGGAGGGCCGCGTGCAGCTCCTGCTGCAGCGAGCGGCCGGTCCGCTCCGCCCGGGCCTTGAGCACACCGACGACCTCGGGGTCGAGTCCCCGGAGGAGCAAGCTCGCGGGTTCACGGGTTCGTGACGTAGCCGACTTCTTCGCCGACTTCGACGCGGGCTTGGGCTTGGAGGCCTTGAGAGAGGCGGAGCGGCCGGCGGAACGAGCTGTCTTCTTGGGCGTTGCCATGCCCAATGATATCAAACTGATACCGCCTTGGCCAGCGGAATCTCGTCGGCAGTTGGCTACCCCCGGATCCGGAACGCTAGTAAATCCCGCGTTCCTAGCGCAGCTCGCTAGTCAAGCCGCCTTTACCAAGACCCGCCACACGAGAAACCCCGGCCGGCGGCCGGGGAAGCGGGATCGGGTGGCCCGGGGCCGGTCAGCCGGCGTCCGCGGGCTCGGGACCCTTCTCCCGGAGGGCGTGGTACTCGGCCATCGCGTCGAGGTAGCAGTCCCCGCTGGCGGCGTGGTTGGAGTCGCCCCGGCGCTCGACGATGCCTCGCTCCTTCAGGAACGCGAGGGCCACCGCGGCCTGGGTCCAGGCGACCCGCTCGGCCCCGGCGATCTGGTTGAGCGTCCGCTGGTCGCTGTCGCGTCCGTCGAAGTGGTGCGCGACGGCCCGGAGCGTCTCGAGCGAGCAGCGGTGTTCGTACCGGTGGCCGTCGGTGGCGACGCGGGTCCGGACGAGCGCCCCCTGGTCATCGACGCGGAAGTGTTCGATCGGGTGGCGTCGGTTCATGCCTCGGCCTCCCGCTCGCGCGCCGGGTCGCCCTCGCGCCAGATCATGCCCTCGTTCGGGTCGTACCGGCAGCCGCAGGTGTGGCACTCGACGACGTCGTCCTCGACCCAGACCAGGAGGTCCATCTCCCGCTCGCCGCACCAAGGGCAGGCAAAGCCGGGCTCGACGGGGGTGCTGTCGTGCTGATCGGTGTTCTCGCTCATTGCTCACGCCCCCTTCTTCGCGGCCTGGGTGGTCTCGAAGAGTCCGCGGTCGACCTTGCGGAATCGGGCTGTGTCGCCCTTCTTGGCGATCTCGCGGAGCATCGCGGCGTAGAGCGTGGCCTGCGGCGTCTTGCCGCTGGTCTGCCACCCCGCAGCGATCGCGCGCTCGGCGATGGCCTTGGCGGCCAGAGGTTCGCCCGCGTCGGCCAGGACCTTGGCGGCGAGGTCGAGACCGCTTGGCTTGCGGTCCGCCTTGGCCGCGATGTCTGCGACCGGGTCTTTCCCGCCATCCTGCTTGCGGCGCTTCGCTGCGGCCTTTGCAGGTGCGGAGCTCTCGCTCATCGCTCGTTCGCTCGGCGTCATGCCGTCGCTGCTCGCGGTCCGCTCGTCACGCTTGGTCGCGTTCTCCTGATCGGCCGCCGCGATGGCCTTGAGGTTGGCGTCGACGCTGGCCTTCGCGTCGGCGAGTGCCCGCTTGGTCTTGGCTGCGCCCTCGGCCCGGGCAGCGCTCGCGGACATGCGGGGCGTCTTCTTGGCTGGGGTCTTCGCGGCCTGCGGCTTGCGCGGCGTCGTCTTCTTGGCCGCGTTCGTGGTGGCCGTCTTCTTCGTGGTGGTCTTCTTCGCCATGTCGGTACTCCTTGGGTTTCCAAGAACAGCGAAGCCCGCGACGAGCGGGCTTCAGAGGGGTCGGATCTCGATGTCCCGGTCACACGCCGGGCAGGTGATTCGTGTCGGCGGCGCCGCGTTGCGGCCCGCTTCGTACGCCCGCTCGAGGGCGTCCTTGATCGACCAGACGGCATGCTCGTGGAAGTCGAGGCTGTCCATCCTGCGGGACTCGAGCGTTTCGAGGCCGAGGATCTCGCGGGCGATCCGGTTGATGGCGTTGTCGCGTGCGGTGGGCATGGTCGGTTCTCCTCAGCAGCCGGCGACCCGGTCGATCTGGTCGAGCAGGTCGTGGATCATCGAGTTGGTCGCGTTGGGCTCACCGCGCTTGGTCGTGCCGCAGATCACCTTCGCGGCGTTCCAGGCGACCGCGTAGCGATCCTCCCGGGTCATGTCGCGGTCGATCTCGGCGTCGATGTCGTTGGCGGTCACGACCGCCCCGGTCTCGGTCCGGCGGATCTCGACGTCGCCCTCGACCCCCTCGATCACGATCTTCTTGATGAACATGGTCTGGCCTCCTTCTGGTCGTCTATGCCGCGGGCACCCGCTCCGCGCGTGACACATGAAGCCATGACATCGCCGGCGAGGGAAGCCCGTTCGGCCTTGATTTCTCGATGTTTCCGAGATTCTGCGGCCTGTCGCCGCCATGGTCCGGGAGGTGCCCCGTGACTCCCGAACACGCGCCTAGTTCCGGCGGCAAGCCGGGCCTGAACCCCGCCGCGCTTAGCGTTGCGGACGCCGCGACAGTGCTGTCGCGAATGGGCGGGAAGCCCGTCACCGCGGACATGCTCGAGGCGGACATCGACGCTGGAGCCCCGAAGAACCCGGACGGCAGTATCAACCTCGTGCACTACGCAGCGTGGCTGGTGAAGGAGATGAGCGCCCGTGCCGATTGACCCGCGGCAACTCCGTCCCGGCGAGCTGTGCCGGCTGCTGAACTCCACGCCGCTGGGCGAGGTGATCAGCGAGCGGCAGCTGCACCGCCACCGCACGCGGGCGGGGTTCCGCGTCGCGGCGGACGGGGACACCGGCCGCGTGGATCTGTTCCGGTACGTCGCGTGGCTCGCGGCCACGCGCCATGAACCGAAGGCCGACCCGGCGGAGGCCGAGGACTACGAGGCGTACCGCGACCGCAAGGCCCGCGAGGCCCGGGCGATGTCGCTCTCGGGCCGCGACATCGGCGAGCTGCCCGAGGTGGCAGACTCAGCCCGGAAGGACCGGGCCCGAAGCGACTTCCGGTTCTTCTGCGAGGCGTACTTCCCGCAAACGTTCCACCTGCGGTGGTCGGCCGACCACCTGAAGGTCATCGCGAAGATCGAGCAGGCGGTGCTCGAGGGCGGGCTGTTCGCCATGGCGATGCCGCGCGGGAGCGGGAAGACAAGCCTCTGCGAGACGGCGTGCCTCTGGGCGATGCTCTACGGACACCGCGGCTTCGTCGCACTCATCGGCTCCGACGAAGAGCACGCGGCCGACATGCTCGACTCGATCAAGGCCGAGTTGGAGAACAGCGAACTGCTCGCGGCCGACTTCCCGGAGGTCTGCCACCCCATCCGCTCGCTCGAAGGGATCACGCAGCGGGCGGCCGGGCAGCTCTACCGCGGCAGACAGACGCACATCGGATGGACGGCGAAGGAGATCGTGCTCCCGACGATTGAGGGGTCCGAGGCGTCGGGGGCGATCATCCGCGTGGCCGGCATCACGGGCCGCATCCGCGGCATGAAGTTCAAGCGGGCGGACGGGCAGAGCGTCCGGCCG
>MDTG01183968.1_pt1 | contig 17514 bp, 16 predicted proteins | sample 811421 | NCBI WGS metagenome assembly MDTG01 (sample SAMN05326645, study PRJNA326480) | marine metagenome | isolation source: seawater | place: Pacific Ocean: South East | collected 2011
ATTCAAGAAATAAGACTAAATAAAGATATAAGTATATTTAATCCTAGAGAAAAATTCAATAATTTATTAGATGTCGTAGAAATTAAAACTGTGATTTATAAAATACTTTTGTTAACACAAAAACAAAATATTTCTTTAAATCTCTCAGCCTCTAAAGCTATAGAATATCACAAAGTTGTGAAGACGGTTGTTAGATTATTTAAATCTAAATCAAAAATAGTTGAGATAAAGAAAAAGAAAAAATCTTTTTTAATTTCTAATACTAATATACAAAAATTTTTGAAACTTCAAATTTCTTCCACGAATAAGATAATTAATAGATTTTGTAGAAAGATTAAAAAAAATAGTGATCTTGCTATCTTTGGTTCTAAACCTGTTAGGCTTAAAAAGATGCCACCTAGAAAGGTTTTTGAAAAAGCCGAGTTAAACATGGTTAAAAAAGTTTTTAAACATAGTTGGAAAACAGGAGTTGATTTTGGTTTTCAAGGAAAATTTGAAGAAGAATTTACTAATGCATTCTGCAATTATCATGGTGGTGGATATGCTGATGCGGTTTCATCAGGAGGAGCAGCTATTTATATTGCTTTGAAATCACTAGAACTTAAGCCAGGATCCCATGTAATTGTCTCACCAACTTGTAACCCTGGGGGTATTATGCCATTAGCAATTCAAGATATTAAAATGATTATTCCTGACAGTGAAAAAAATAGCTTTAATATTTCCCCAAAACAATTTTTAAATTCTATTACTCCAAAAACTAAAGCTGCTGTATTGACCCATCTTGGCGGTCATCCTATTGATATGGATCCAATAATGAATATTGCAAAAAAAAAAAAATATAAAAATTATAGAAGATTGCTCCCAAGCTCATGGAGCCACCTATAAAGGAAAAAAAATTGGTACTTTTGGTGATATAGCTGCTTTCTCAAATGGTTATTCTAAACAATTAGCAGCAGGTGGAACTGCTGGAATTATTTTTACTAAAAATAAATCTTTATATTGGAAATCTAGGTCTATCGCAGATCGGGGAAAGCCATTTGAGCAATCTGATTTCAACTTTAGAATGACAACTAATTTTCTTTTTCCATCTCATAATTTAAATGCAGATGAAATTAGTTGCGCGATTGGATCTTCAGTATTAAAAAAACTTCCGTCAATTATTAATAGAAGACATAAAATAGTTGAAAAATTAAATAAAAAAATAGCAAAAGAGTGTAATGTTGTTTACAATACTAATTTAGAGCCAAAAAATTGCAGATCTTCTTATTTTTTCCATACCATTGGGGTAGATTTGAAAAAAATATCAGTTTCTAAAGTAGAATTTGCTAAAGCAATTGCTGCAGAGGGAGTTTTGATAAACTTTGATTATAGAGATATTACATGTGAATGGATATGGACTCCAAAATATACAGTGAATTTTAAAAAATCTTTTAACGCTATAGATTTTAGAAACAGAACATTTAATCTATTATTTAATGAGAGATACGATGAAAACGATATCAATGATATTATCAAATCAATAAAAAAAGTTGAGAGGTATTACTCAAAATGAAAATGTTAAACCATATAAATCTACCAGAAATAGAAAATTATAAAAAAATCTCACTATTGGGAATGAATAAAAGTTTATGTATAAAGCTTTACAAATTAATGACAAGAATTCGACTATGTGAAGAACAATTAGAAATCGAATACCATCCTGCGGATGAAATGAAATGTCCAGTACATTTCTGTACTGGTGAAGAAGCAGTTCCTGCAAGTTTGTCAATCTTACTTAACAAAAATGATTTTCTATTTTCCCATCATCGTTCTCATGGATATTATCTTTCAAAGAAAGCTCCAATGAAACAATTATTTGCAGAATTATATGGCAAAATTACAGGTGCAAATGCAGGTATAGCAGGGTCACAAGATATTTCTTATCCACAAAAAAATTTTTATAGCGGTGCTATTTTATCAGGAGCTACTTCGATTGCAGTTGGTACGGCAATGGCACTACAAATGAATAAGAAAAATACTAATATAGTTGTAGCTGGCTTTGGTGATGCAGCAACAGATGAAGGAGTGTTCTGGGAAAGTTTAAATTATGCTAGTCTAAAAAAATTACCAATTATATTTGTTTGTGAAAATAATAACTATTCCACTTTTTCTCCCCAAAAAAACAGACAAAGTGGCTATAGTATATCACAAAAAGCAAAAAGTTTTGGAGTTAATAGTAAGTCAATTTTTGGAAACGATATAAGCCTCGTATATAAAAATCTAAAAGATCAAATTATAAAGACTAGAAGCGGAGGTGGTCCATTTCTTTTAGAAACTTTTACTTATAGATATAGTGGGCATGTAGGTCCTTTAAGTGATGAATTTAAAGGTTATAGATCTCAAAAAGAGTTAAAATTTTGGAAAAAAAATTGTCCAATTAAACTTTTCGAAACGTCATTAAAAAGATCAAATATCATTAGTTCTGCAAAAATTAAAAAAATTAGAAAAGATATATTTAAAGAAATTAAAGATTGTTTTAGATTTGCCAAAAAAAGCAAATTTCCCAAACTGAAAAATTGGTATTCCTTGAATTACGCGAATAAATCACCTGTTGCCCAAAAATTATTAAAAAGGTTGAATAATAAAAATTACGACTCAAGTCAAAAAATTATATTACCTAAAGGTTATTAAATGTACAAAAATATTACTTACGCTCAAGCTATTAATCAAGCGACTCATCAAGCTATGAAGTTAAAAAAAAATGTAATGATTATGGGACAATTAATAGATTACAAACCAGGTATTTTTGGGACAACAGTTGGATTGTCAGAAAAATTTGGCAAAGAAAGAGTTAGAGACTTTCCAGTTGCTGAAAGTTTGATGACATCTGCAGGAATAGGTGCCGCTATAGCTGGACAAAGAGTAATACTTGTTCATATCAGAATCGATTTTATGATGTACGCAATGGATGCGATAGTAAATTGGTTATCTTTATGGAGATTTAAGTCTAATAATAAATCTAACGTCCCTTTAGTTATTAGAGCGATTGTAGGGAGAGGCTGGGGACAAGGGCCACAACACTCGAAAAGCTTTCATACATGGTTTGCTAATCTTCCTGGTATCAATGTTGCAATGCCAGCAACTGCTTTTGATGCCAAGGGACTGTTGTTAGAAAGCATTTTTGGTGAGGATCCAACTATAATTATTGAGCATAGATCTCTGTTTAATTTAAAAGATAAAGTTCCGGTACAACCTTACAGAGTTAAATTTGGAGAAGCAGTAGTTAGAAGACAAGGTAAAGATATAACATTGGTAGCGATAGGCTGTTTAGTTGTAGATGCATTGAAAGCTGCAGAAATATTAAGAAAAGATAAAATTGATGTTGAGGTGATAGATCCAAGAACTTTAAGCCCACTAGATTATAAAACAATAAATGAATCAGTAAAGAAAACTAAAAGATTAATCGTAGCCGATCCAGGCTGGCAATCATTTGGAGCTGGAGCTGAAATAATTTCTAAAATTTGTGAGTTAAGAGGAAAAGATATGATTTCAAACCCAATAAGGATTACCTTACCTGATAGCCATGCTCCAATGAGCCAATCATTAGAAAAGCTATATCATTTAGATGTGAACAAAATAGTAAAAAGGATTAAAGATAATTTTAAAAAATGAATATTCTAGTTACTGGAGGATGCGGTTACACAGGAACTATTTTAACAAATAGCTTACTTGATAAAAATCACAAAGTTAAAGTGATAGACACCCAATGGTTTGGTAATCATTTACTTAAAAATGAAAATCTGCAAATTTTAAAAGAAGATATTAGAGACATCAATGATCAAGACTTAAAAAACATTGATACTGTAGTACATCTAGCAAATATTGCTAATGATCCGGGCGTTGAACTTAATTCAAAACTTTCATGGGAAGTAAATGTTTTAGCAACTCAAAGATTAATTGAACATGCTGTAAAAAATAAAGTCAAACAATTTATATTTGCTAGTTCTGGAAGCGTTTATGGTATTAAAAATGAAGACAAAGTTACTGAAGATTTGCCACTTTTGCCAATTTCAACATATAACAAAACTAAGATGATTGCTGAAAAAGTAATTAAAAGTTATGAAAATGATATTATTGTTCACACTATTAGACCAGCCACAGTTTGCGGGTTCTCTCCTAGAATGAGATTGGATGTAAGTGTGAATATGTTTGTTTTTCAAGCACTAAAAAATAAAACTTTAAAGGTGCATGGAGGAAAACAAATTAGGCCTAATATACACATTCAGGATCTTATTAACGTTTATAATCATTTTATCGATAATCCAGATTTACCTACAGGAGCCTATAATGCAGGCTTTGAAAACTTAAGTATACTTGAAATCGCACAAAAAGTTTCAAAATTAATTCCTTCAAAAATTGAAATTTCTGAAAATAATGACCCTCGATCATATCGACAAAACTCTGATAAATTAGTATCTTCAGGATTTAAACAAAGGTTCTCGGTTGAAGATGCTATACGTGAAATTGAGGATCAATTTTTAAATAAAAAATTCAAAGAGACGGATAAGTGCTATACTGTCAAATGGATGAAAAAATTAGGTTTGTAAATAATGAAAAACTCTTTAACAGCTAGTGAATATTATAAACGTCAAGTTGATTACACAAAATTAGCTTTTGAAAAAGAGAATTTAATGCCAAGAAGGTATGTATTAGTACTCACTAATATGTGTAATTTATCGTGTTCTTTCTGTTTTCAAGAAAGAAAAAAAAGAGCTGATAGAATGACCACTGAAAATTGGCTTAACTTGCTCGACCAGATACCTAAAAACTCTAGGATTACTTTAACTGGCGGCGATCCTTTTATGTTCAAAGATTTTGAAAAAATTTTCGCAAAAGCAAATGAAATTGCCGAAACAAATATGATAACCAACGGAATTTTGATTAATGATCAAAAAATGGAAAAACTTTTAGAACAAAAAAATTTTAAAGTCTTAGCAGTATCGATAGATACAATTGGAAACACTAACAGAGATGTTAAAAAAAAGGATTGGGACAAATTAATAACACAACTTGATAAATTTATTAGAATTCGAGATGAAAGAGGTATTCAAACTGCATTAGATATCAAAACTGTAATATTGGACGAAAATATTGATGATCTTCTTGAGATTCATAAATTTGCTACTCAAAAACTTAAATCAGATACACACAGTTTTATGCTATTGAAAGGTGCTGAAATTCAGCATTCAGATATTATGTTTAACTTTGAGCAAATAGATAAAGAAACAGAGGCATATCAATATAAAAAATTTGATAAATTAGTTGAACAGCTTAATAGAATAAAAGAGTATGATTTAAAGAATGGGTTTAAATCTTTTTTACATCCAAACTTATTAAATTTTCAGCAAAAAGAAAATTTTCAAAAAGAAGAATTGATTTATTTAAATAATAAAAAACACGAACCAAAAAATTTTGCTCCATGTTATGCACCATGGGGTTGCGTTTACATAAATGTAGATGGAAACCTGTTTCCATGCATGGCGGTTTCCATGGGCAATGTTAAAAACACCAAACTCAAAGATATAATATTTTCTAAGACATTTAATAAATTCAAAAAAATTATTAAAGATAAAGGATCTATTAATGGATGTAATAGATGTGGCTATCTAAAACCAAAATACATTTAGTAAATCGTGAAATCATTTAAACTTGATAAGAATAATTTGTTTGAGGGAAAAGGTTATTTTATTCTTAAATTACCTAAAAACGATCTTAAAAGAATAAGAAAAATTGTTGAAAATTATTTACTGTCTGTAATAAAAAAAAAATACCCTAATTTGCAAGAAAAAACAAAAAATTTAAAAATCTATGATTATCATAAAATTTCAAAATTTGTAGACCATCCAAAATTATGGGATTACATCTCAAGATGTTTAAGCAAACCTAAAGTTAAAGAAATTGAAAAATTGAAACTTTTTGAAAATCTTAATAAAATATTTGGAAAAGTTAAAGTTATGGATGATCAGAATTTAGGTTATGGTGTAATGAATTGCAGAATAGTTAGACCGAACAAAAAAAAAGATGTTACCCCTCTTCATGCAGATAAGTGGTTTTGGTTTGATAAAAAAACAAAAAAAATGCAAAAAAATTCAATTATGAAAAACAAAAAAAGGATTAGATGCTGGATTTCAATTTGGGGGCACAAACTTTATGGATTAAAAGTAGCTGAATATTCTCAGTTATATTATAAAAACATTGGTTTAATAAAAAGCAAAAAAAATGCCTTATTAAAAAAAACATTGCCGGTTAATAGTACTCCTGGTAACGCAATAATATTCAATGAAAGCTTGATACACACCGGATGTTTAAACTCATATAATAAAACCAGAATTAGCTTAGAATTTTCTATGTTTGTTAATTCCCGAGGGTAACAATGAGTCAAATAAGAAATTTTATCACACCCTTACACAAGTCTGCAAAAAGAGATTATTTCGATAGAATGATGAATGAAAAAGCCAAGTGTATTAAAATAGCTAAAAAATATGATTTACACTATTGGGATGGTAATAGAAGGACTGGTTACGGAGGATATAAATATATTCCTGGTCATTGGAAAAAAATGGCAGAGCAATTAATTAAAACATATAATCTTGGCCCAGGTTCAAAAGTTTTAGATGTAGGCTGTGGTAAGGCCTTTTTACTACATGAAATGAAACTTTTAGAACCTGATTTAATCATTTCAGGATTTGATATTTCAAAATATGCTCTAGAGAAAAATTTAGAAACCACGAAACCCTTTGTATATTATCAAAAAGCTCAAGACAAATTCAAATATAAAGATAATGAAATTGATCTAGTTATTTCTTTACATGTGTTACACAGCTTGAGATTATTTGATTTTGAAAAAGCTATTAATGAAATTAATAGAGTTTCAAAAAAATCTTATATTGTTGTTGAAAGTTATAGAAATGAAGAAGAACTTGTCAATCTTCAATGCTGGGCAACAGTTTGTGAGTGTTTTTTTGATGTTGAAGAATGGATTTATTTATTTAAGAAATTTAATTATAAAGGGGATTACGAATTTGTTTTTTTTGAATAGTTATTAATTTTTTATGTACATTACAGATAAAGAAAAAAAACTGAGTAACGATTATTTAAATAAAGGTTATGTAATTTATGATATCAAAGAAAAAGAAGATTTATATTGGATAAGGGAAGCCTATGTAAAAATTATAAAAAAGATTATACCTAAAATTGATATCAATGATCAAAGCAAAGCATTAAATAACGTGCATAAATTTGTTTTACCATCAAAGCTAAACGATTTTAGACTGGAAGTGATTAATCAGATACACAATAAAAAAGAGTTTAGAAAAAAGTTCTATAATATTTCAAAGGGTTTATTAGACTCAATAGTTGGCAATGAATTAGCAATGCAATTAAGGGTAAGTTTAAGTATTCAATTACCTAAAGATGAAAGTTCGCTACTTCCTGTACATGCTGATACATGGACAGGTGTTTCACCTTATGAGTCAGTAATTTGGATGCCATTAGTCAATTGTTTTAAAAGCAAATCAATGTTTATTCTCCCGGCCTCTAAAAGCAAAAAACTAAAAAAAATATTTTCTAACAATAAAATTACAAAAAGTGACGATATATATAAATCTATAAAAAGTGATTTAATTTGGCTTAATGTTAAGTTTGGACAAATAGTAATCTTTGATCATTCTCTGCCACATGGAAATGTAATAAATAAAGAAAATGAAACAAGATGGTCAATGAATTGTAGATTCAAAAGTATTTTCACTCCTTATAAAGATAAAAGATTAGGCGAATACTATGAGCCAATTACATTAAAACCTGCCTCACGAAGAGGGATGGAATATAAATTTCCAAAATGAAAAAAAATAAAAAAGTAAGAGGTTACATTTTTTCAAGAGAATTTTTCGGTGAAAGAGTTCCACAACATGTTCAAAACATTGTAATTAGGGACTATTGTAAGAATAACAAATTATTTTATTTACTCAGCTCAACAGAATACACGCTTCAAGAATGTCATCTTATGATTGAACAGTTACTTAACGATTTAAAAAAGATTGATGGTATTGTTGCATATAGTTTATTTCAACTTCCATATAATGATGGTGAGAGGAAAAAAATCTTTAATAAAATTTTAAAAAATAAAAAAGAAATCCATTTTGCAGTTGAAAAATTAAAGATAACGAAAAAAACAGATATAAATAAGATCGAAGAAATTTGGCAAATTAAAAAAGCACTTCCAAATACTATTTCACCTTCTGAAATTAAGAAACTTATCAAATAAATAGTAATTTCTTAAATTTAAAATGATAAAAAGAATAAATACATTGCTTAATGCAAAGCAAAAAATACAATTATTAATTTTATTATCTCTTGTTTTTACAGCCTCATTACTTGAAATGTTAGGTGTTGGTTCAATACCATTATTTTTAGGTTTGTTGTTGGACCAATCTAGAATAATTGAATTAGTTCAACACATTTCTTTTCTATCTTTTTTTGAAAAGCTTAATTATAAAAATCAAATAATTTATTCAGGAATATTTTTATTATTATTTTTTGTATTTAAAAATATATTTTTATTTTATGTAAATTATTATCAATCTAATTTATCTAAAGATCTAAACATTGAAAATGCAAAAAGGCTCTTTAACAAATATATATTTAGTTCCTATGAATCAATATTAAAAAAAAATCCTGCTTATATTACTCGAAATATCTCAGGCGATATAATTAATGCAAATTTATACGTAATAACTTCAATAAATTTAATTAGAGAAATTCTTTTAATAACTGTAATATTTTTCCTTTTAGTTTGGGTCGATTTTTTTTCAACTTCTCTTATTTTTATTTTGATGGTTTTATTTGTTTGTCTTTTTTACTTTTTTGTAAGAACAAAGATTAAAGAGTTATCTTTGTTAAATCAAAGACTCAGAGGGACTCAAATAAAATTAATAAATCAAATATTTGGCTCAATTAAAGAAACCAAAGTATATGCAAAAGAGAAAGCGTTTGAAAATGAATTTAATTTATCTACAGTCGGAGTAGAAAAAATTAATTTTTTTAGTAATGTTATAAGCAAAATTCCAAGATTGTTGATAGAAGTTTTTTTTATAATTGGCATATTAATTATTATATTTATTTCTATTGCCGGGGACGGAGAAATTAACAAATTGATACCTACATTAACTTTCCTTGGCGTTGCGGTTATTAGGTTGATGCCTGCTTTTAGTTCACTCACTTCTTTCGCAAATGCATTAAAAAAGACAGAACCATCGTTTATCTTAATTACTGATGAGCTGGTTAAAATTAAGAGAATTTTAAATAAATCAGAAAATATAATTAAAACTAATAACAATAACTCATTACAATTAAATCATGTTGGTAATGAAAATATTAAATTTGATAATGTTTATTTTGAATATGAAGGAAGTGAAAAGCAATGTTTAAAAAATGTTAATATTGAGATTAAACCAAAAAAAACAACCGCGATTGTTGGAAAAACCGGTTCAGGCAAAACAACTTTAATTAATTTGATTTTAGGATTATTGAGACCTACCAAAGGAAACATTTTTATAGGAGATTTACCACTTAATAAAAATTCAAAAGAGTGGCAAAAACACATAAGCATTGTTCCACAGGATATTTATCTTTTAGATGATACAATTAGAAATAATATAGTTTTTGATATTGAGCAAAAAGAAATTAATAATAAGAATTTTAATCATGCTATTGAAAAATCGAAATTGAAAGAATTTATTTCAAGTTTACCTTTAAAAGAAAATACAGTTGTGGGAAATCAAGGAGTCAGATTATCGGGTGGACAAAAACAAAGAATTGGAATAGCCAGAGCTCTTTATAGAAATAAAAAAATACTAATTCTTGATGAAGCAACTAGCGCATTAGATATTGAGACTGAAAAAAAATTATTGGATGATTTATTTGAGCTAAAAGGCGAAATAACATTAATAGTAGTCACACACAGAGTAAATGTTCTTAAAAGTTTTGATGTGGTTTTTAACATAATAAATAATAAAGCAATCGAACTCAAAGATATTTGAGTAATAGATGATTAATAGTAAGTAGGATGAAAAAAATTAAAATTTGTATTGTTACCAGTAGTAGAGCAGAATACGGTTTGCTGAAAAATTTAATAGAAAAAATACAATCAATAAAGAAATTTAACTGTCATTTGTCAATTACTGGAACTCATCTAAGCAAAACACATGGATATACGATTAATGAAGTTGTTAAAGACAAAATAAAAATTCACTCAAAAATAAGCATCTTAAATCGTGGCGACTCTAATCATGAGATTTCAAAATCATTTTCAAAAGGAGTATCAAAATATTCTCAATTATTTAATAAAATTAAGCCTGATCTTGTTTTAGTTTTAGGTGATAAATTTGAGATAATGTCAGCAGTTATTGCCAGCACTCTACACAGAATTTCAATTGCTCACATTCACGGAGGAGAAGAAACAATTGGTTCATTAGATAATGCAATTAGACATACTTTAACTAAAATGTCTCATATTCACTTTACCTCCACAAAAGAATATAGATCGAGAGTTATTCAGATGGGTGAAAATCCAAAACACGTTTTTGATGTAGGAGCTATTGGGCTTGAAAAAATTAAAAAAATGAAATTCTTAAACAAAAAATTTTTTAAAAAGAAATATAAAATCAATTTTGAGAAAAAAACAATAATGATTTGTTTTCACCCTGTTACTTTAGAACCAAAAACTGAGAAGAAATATTTTAAAGAAATATTACAATCTCTTTCATATTTTAAAGATTGTAATTTAGTATTTAGTTCTCCAAATGCAGATCATGGTTATACAGAGATAATCAGATTAATTAAAAAGTATATTAAAGAAAATAAAAATGCATTCTTTATAAAATCTTTTGGCAGATCAGAATTTCTTTCTTGTTTAAAGTTATCTAAAGTAATTTTAGGCAACTCTTCGAGTGGGATTATTGAAGCACCAAGTCTTAAGACTTTTACAATTAATTTAGGCAGTAGACAAAGAGGTAGAATTAAGGCTAACTCAATATTCGATTGCGAAATAAATAAAAAAGATATGATTAAATTAATTAGAAGAGTAATCAATAACAATACAAAGGTTAGAAAAAAAACTTTTCTTAATCCTTATTATAAAAAAGACAGTTCTAATAAAATTATTTATGAATTACAAAAATTAGATTTTTCAAGATTAATTAAAAAAAAATTTTTTAAACTGGTCTAATAAAATGAAAAATATATTTATTTCTAAATCTACAAAAATAATTGAAGCAATGAAACTTTTAACAGAAACAAGATTAAATTGTCTTATTGTTACAAACCAAAAAAGATACTTTTTTGGAACCTTAAATGATGGTGACATAAGAAGAGGTATACTTAAAGGCATGTCTTATAAAGAGTCTATTAAATCTCTTTATCAAAAAAACCCTACCGTTATATATGAAAAAGAATTTTCTACAAATTTAGCAAAAAATTTAATGAGAAAAAAAATTCTTCCAGTACTACCTGTATTAAATAATAAAAACTTTGTAGTAAACTTTTTATCTTGGGACAAAGTTTTTGGTGAGAAAAAAAATAATGAGTATTTAAAAAAAATTAATTTTGTTATAATGGCTGGTGGAAAAGGCTCAAGATTAGCTCCTTATACTAAAGTGTTACCAAAACCGCTTTTACCGATTAATGATAAGCCTGCTATAGAACATATCATTGATAAATTTAGAAATTATGGAGGACATAATTTCAATATTTCAATAAATTATAAAAGCTTGTTGCTTAAATCTTACTTCAAAGAACTAAAACCTAAATATCGAGTAAAATTTTTAGATGAAAACAAGCCATTAGGAACAGTTGGGGGTTTATACCTACATAAAAGAAAATTTTCGAAGAATGATATTATTCTGTGCAATTGTGATGTGATATTTGATATTGATTTTTCTGAGATGTACAATTTTCACAAAGAGAGAGAGAATGATTTGACTATTATTGTGTCTGCAAAAAATTATGAAATTCCGTATGGGATTTGTCATATTAACAAAAAGGGGCGATTAAAGAAAATAGTGGAAAAACCAAAATCAAAATTTTTTGTGAATACTGGATTATATATTCTTAAACCTAAAATTTTAAATTTAATTCCCAAAAATAAATTTTTTCACATGACACAACTTATCGAGAGAGCCAAAAGGATGAAATATACTGTAGGTGTATATCCTATAAGAGACACCGATTGGATTGACATAGGGCAATTAACTAACTATAAAGATCACATTAATAGAGGGGAAAATTCAAAAAAATAGTTTATGTCTCAAAAAATATTATTCGCTGTATATGACAATGGTTCTTACGATCACATTTTTCCAATGGGATTTGGTGCCTTGGCAGCAGTTCTAAAAAGAGATGGTCACGATATTAAAGTCTGGAGCCAAGACATGAACCACTGGCCTGATGATTATTTAAGAACATATTTAGATGAAAATAAATTTGATGTTGTTGTATTAAGCGTCATTGCTGGATATTACCAGTATAAAAAAGTTTTAAATTTATCTAATGCAATAAATAATTCTAAGCAAAGACCATTTTTTATAATGGGAGGATATGGCCCAACACCAGAGCCAGAATTTTTTCTAAAAAAAACAGGCGCTGATGTAGTTTGCATGGGAGAAGGGGAAATAACTATTTGTAAGTTAATGGAAGCTCTGGAAGCCCAAAAGAAAAAAACTGGAAGTTACAAACCAGGTTCATGGTTAGAAGACGTTCCAGGTACAGCTTGGTTAGATGGAAAAGATAAAAAACTTAAAAAGACTTTAAGAGCTCCATTGGTTCATGACTTAGATACTTTACCTCAAATACCTTATGAACTTTTTCCGATGAACTATTATAGAATGATGAGATTTCCGAAAGTTAAACCAACAGATTTTGTTTTTCCACTTATGTCTGCTAGAGGCTGTTCATTCAAATGTACTTTTTGCTATAGAATGGATCCTGGTTATAGAGTGAGGTCCCCGAAAAATTTATTAGATGAAGTGGAACTATTACACAAAGAGTATGGAATAACTTATATTGCTTTTCAAGACGATTTATTAATGTCGTCTGTAAAACACACTGAAGATGTTTGTAAAGAATTTTTGAAAAGAGATTTACCTGTCAGATGGGCTTGTAACGGAAGACTAAACTACTGTAGTGAAGAATTGCTTCAACTAATGAAAGATGCTGGATGCACTTTCATTAATTATGGAATAGAAAGCATGGATCAAAATGTTTTAAATAATATGAAAAAAGGTTTAAGGCCAGATATAATTGAGCAAGGTATTAAAGACACATTAAAAGTAGGTATAAGTCCAGGATTAAATTTTATTTTTGGCAACAAAGGAGATAATAAGGAAACGATTAAAAAGGCTGTAAATTTTTTGATTAAATATGATGACTTTGCTCAGAAAAGAACAATCAGGCCTGTAACACCTTATCCAGGTTCTCCACTTTATTACGATGCAATAGAGATGGGAAGTTTAGACAAAACCAACCCCGCTGAAGATTTCTATGAAAGAAAGCATCTAAATTCAGATTTAATTTGTACAAATTTTACAGAATTAACTGACGACGAATTTTACGATTGTTTAAAATGGGCTAACACTGAGTTAATGAAAAATTATTTTGATAAGCAAAGAGACGGTACATTAACGCAAATAGCAAAACTATATGATGAAAAAGACTCAAGTTTTAGAGGATTCAGACATAATGGCGGTGGAGGAAAAAATGATAGTGCTGTTGAACACTTGATGCAAAAAAAACAAAAAGAAAAACAAAATATTATTCAAGGAAGTGAAATTATGGATGGAATGGTAAATTGGGAGGCTACAAGTTCAGATGGTGATAGATTCTCTCAGAGTAGTGATACAAATATAAAAAGAAAAGGACTTGCTTGTTTCGATGAGTATTTGAGAAGAAAAGAAAAAAGAAAGCAAGATAAAAATCAAGAAAAAATTAGAAAAGCTCAAGAAAAAAATTCGAAGTTACAAAAAATTGTTCAAGTTTCAGAACAATTACATTAGTTTTACCTAATTATTACTAATCTTTACAATCTACAATTATCTAATGAAAAATATTTTTTGGTGCAAAACATGTGTTGTAATGTCAACTCGTCCAAGAGTTACTTTCAACGAAAAAGGAATTTGCTCAGCTTGTCAATGGGCGGAGGAGAAAAAAAGTATTAATTGGCAAGAAAGAGAGAAAAAATTAGATAAATTGTTAAGTGAACAAAAAGCAAATCCAAATTTTCAATGCATTGTACCCGTAAGCGGTGGTAAAGACGGTTCTTATATTGCATATAACCTTAAACATAAGAAAAAAGTAAATCCACTTGCAGTCACTGTTAGACCTGCTTTAGAACAAGAACTTGGAAGAAAAAATTTAATAAACTTTATTAACAAAGGTTACAATCATATTCATATAAGTCCTGATATAGAAGTATTGAGAAAACTAAACAAACTTGGGTTTACAGAATTAGGACATTCATACTACGGTTGGGTAATTGCTTTAAATACTGCGGTTTACAGAATAGCTTCAAATTTTAATATACCATTAATTTTTTATGCTGAAGATGGGGATGTAGAATATGGAGGAGATAGTAAGTATAAATATGAAGGTGTTTACGATATTGATTACCAAGAAACAAACCACATAGAGGAAAAATACAGGGAAATACTTAAAAAAAGTAAATTTTCAGATGATCAACTATATTGGTTTACATATCCTCCAAAAGACGAAGTCAAAAAAAGAAAAATAAAGTTAACACATTGGAGTTTTTATGAGAATTGGAACCCGTACAGAAATTATGAGGTAGCTAAAAAGTATTGTGGACTTGAAGAGAATGAAACGTTAAATGATGGAACATACACTAATTTTGGGCAACTTGATCAAAAACTTTATTTACTACACACTCATTTGATGTATCTAAAATATGGTTTTGGAAGAACAACTGGAGACGCAGGAATAGACGTAAGGCGAGGAGCAATGACAAGGGAACAAGCAGTGCAACTAGTTAAAATGTATGACAATCAACCGCCTGAAAGATTTTATGATGAATATTGTGACTATTATCAAATGAGTAAAGAAAGTTTTCTTGAAACCTTAGATAAGTGGGTAAACAAAGATTTATTTGAAAAAAAAAATAGATGGGTTCTAAAATTTCAAATTAAGTGATTAAAAAAAAAATTTGTATTGTCGATTATGGTTTTGGTAACATTACCTCATTAGAAAATGCGTTAAAATATTTAAATCATGACTACGTCACATTAAAAAAACCAAATAATTTAAATAGTTTTACACATCTATTTTTACCTGGAGTTGGTTCTTTCGAAGCAGGTATTGCTAAATTAAAAGAATTGAAATGGGATGAAAATATTAAACAATTTGTTTCAAATGGTGGTTACGTTTTTGGAATTTGTTTAGGAATGCAATTATTATTCAAATATGGAACTAATGAGAAGACAGATCAAATAATTAATGGGTTAGGTCTTATTGAGGGAAAATGTGAAAAATTTTCAAAGAAAATTGAAAAAGAAAAATTTCCCCTTCCTCATGTCGGTTTTAATGCAGTAAATTACAAAAAAAGTAAAATTTGGAATGGTGTAAAAAATAATTCATATTTTTATTTTATCCACTCTTACAGAATTAGTCACAAATATAATCAAAACTTATCTTCAACAACACTTTATGGAGAAAAATTTATATCATTTGTAGAAAGTTCAAAAATTTTTGCGTCTCAATTTCATCCAGAAAAAAGTCATTTAGTAGGTCTAAAGTTAATCAATAATTTTTGTAATTTAGAATAGTGAGCCTTTTAAAAAGAATAATTTTTTGTCTTTACTACAAAGATGGTTTTTTTCATATAAGTAGAAATTTTAGATTACAAAAAGTTGGGGATGTAAACTGGTTAATAAAAAATTTTGGATTTGGAGAAACAACTAATCATATTGATGAAATTATAATTATTTTAGTTAAAAAAGATCCTAGTCAATCTGATTTCAGCAGTTTTTTTAAAAATATCTCAATTCTCAGAAAAAGTTTGTTCATTCCCATTACATTAGGAGGAGGCATAAGAGACCTAAAATTAGCTAAAAATTTTTTTAGTAATGGAGCTGATAAAATTCTAGTTAATACATTGGCATACAACCAGAAAAAAAATATCGATAAGATTGCCGATCTTTTTGGCTCACAAGCAATTTCTGTGATGGTTGATTATAAAAAAAAACTAGATGTAAATGAATTATACTCAGACTGTGGAACAAAATTTGTAAATATCAAGCTTAAAGGTCATCTCGAAAACTTGAACAAAGTAAGTTGCGGTGAAATTATTTTAAATTCAATTGATAATGATGGTAATGCAGAAGGTCTCGACATTAAAATTTTAGAGCAAATTTCAAATGAAATTAATAAACCAATTTTAATTATGGGAGGCGCCGGAAAACCTGAACATATACATGAAGCTTTAAAATTAAAGAAAGTTTCAGGAGTAATTACCGCTAATTTGTTTAATTTCCTTGGCGAGGGACTTAAAATTGCTAGAGAGTATTCGATAACTAACAGTGTTCCATTAGCAAAATTTTAAAAATTTAACTATTTACAATGCATTACCTAAATAAAAAAAATTCTGAAGGAGCCTGTTTAGAAGTCGATGCAATAGAGCTTACTGAACAAATTTCAAATTATTGTTTAAAAAAAACAAAAAATTCTAAGACTTATGTTTTACTTATGAAATATTTTCAAAATGAATATTTAGATATATTTTTTAAAAGTCTTTATTTTAATGAAGCACTTCCTATTGGTCATAATATCATTTTAAACAAATGGGAGAATAAAAATAATCTTGGAAAAAAATCAATTAAAATAAATATTAAACCATTGAAGGCAAAAAAATATGTAAAGGAATTCTTAGATTTTAATAATATCAAACATGAAAATAACTATGATTTAAATACACTAAAATCTAGCGCTAATCGTTACCTTAAAATCACTAAAGAATTTTTTAAAAATATTTTAAAACAAAGAAACTATATTAATGAAAGCGATAAGGTAAAAATTGCTGTGGCATATAATGAAGGAATTGATTTAAATAAAAGATCAGACCTTTTTTGGTTAAAAGGTTCTAAAGTTGATCCTAAAGATGTGATTTTGTATTTTGAATATCGAGGACAAATGACTAGACATGGAAAAAAACAAGACTTATTAAATAAGATAAAAGCACTTGGTATTCAATCAATAAATTTATGGGAACACAAAATTCCTATAGATTATCCTTTTTTTGTAGATTTAAAAAAACATTTGAAACAATTAGCATTTTCAAATGATGAAGAATATTTTTTAATTAATATCTCGTTAAACCTTATTAAAAAATTTGAATATTGGTACGCATTTTTTAAAAAATTTAATATTAAAATTCATTTGGATTCCAAAGATTTTGGACAAGAAGCAATAATTAAA
>MDTG01056885.1_pt1 | contig 17513 bp, 10 predicted proteins | sample 811421 | NCBI WGS metagenome assembly MDTG01 (sample SAMN05326645, study PRJNA326480) | marine metagenome | isolation source: seawater | place: Pacific Ocean: South East | collected 2011
AACGGCACTGGCTAGTCCCATCTCTCGCAGCAGGCCTGACAAGGTCGTTCGTCCTTGATGCGGGGACAAGCACTCATAGCAGAAGATATAATTTCCCAGCCTTCGTAGCTGCTCGTTTGGGCTGCCGGCTGGAGGTGGTCGACGAACCCGGACGCTCGATCGAGATCGGGGCCCGCACCTGCCTCTCCGGGCGCAACGTGATGGTGCTGCTGCCCGCCGGGGACATCCTTCGTTCCGCCAACGCGCTGGTCCGGGTGCGGGAACTGCTCGAGGGCCAGAAGGGCTTCGGCCTGGTCCTGCTGATCGAGGACGACGTGGAGCGGCTCGAACGCGCGGCGCCCATCCACCTGCTGGAGGACCTCGCGGTCGCGCGGATCGAGCCCAACGACGTCTCCGACCTGCGGGACATGGTCGAGGACGGGATCCGGTTGTCCCGCGCCGGGAGCGGGCCCGCGGCGATCCTCGCCTCCAGCACCATCCTCCACTCCATGGACACCATCACCCTGCGGCCCAACCGGATCGTGGACACCATCGACGTCGCGGCCGCCCTGCGTCGCCGGCGCCGGGCGGGACGTGGCTACGAGTCGATGGAGCTGCTCCGCCTCGCGCGCCGGCTCGAGCTCAACCACGCGCACGCGTTTCCCAGTCCCGGCGAGATCGCCCCCCTCGGCCTCATCGCGGTGGGGCCCGCGTACTCCGCCGCGGAGTACCTCCTTCGGTACTTCGGCCTCGAGGGCCGGGTCCCGCTGCTGCAGCTGGGGATCCCCTCGCCCCTGGACCAGTCGATCACCGAGCGGTTGCTGCTTCGCTGCGAGAACGTGGTGGTGCTCGAGACCCGACCCGGCCTGGTCGGCCGCCAGCTGGTCGGGGCCGCGGAGGCCGCCCGGCGCCGCACCGGGAACGCCGCCTCGGTCTGGTGGGAGGCCCTGCCCGAGCGGGACGGGGAGCCGGTGTCCCTGGAACGCGGTGACGCCCTGCGCGCCTCCCGGGTCGCGCGGAAGATCGCCCACCTCCTGGATGCGGTCTCGACCGGGCGCACCGTCACCCGCGCCCTCGCGCCCGCCTCCCACGAGCTGGAGCGGCTGGAGGTCCCCTCCCGCGGGGTGGGGGTCGGGGTCGAGGGCGCGATCCGGACCATGCGCAACCTGCTCAAGGTCACCGCCCAGTGGCTCGATGAACGCGAGCCGGAACTGGAGAGCGAGCGCATCGCCCTGCAGCTGGACGAACGCGTCGACCACGCCCAGTACGACCGGGTGGTGGAGGCGGAACTCTGGGGACGGCAACGCTTCCTCGCCGACGGCCCCGCCGCGATCCGGGAGTGCGCGTCCGATCCCACCCCCCGGATCCTGGTGATCTGCGACATCGGCTCCGAGGTCGGCATCGACGTGGTCCGACTCGCCACCGCCTCGGTCCCCGACGAGCACGGGGAGCGCGTCACCGTTCGCAGCGTGACGCTGGGCGACCTCGACGAGGTGCTGGAACTGCTGCGCGAGTCGGTCCTCTCCGACCAGGTCACGGTGGTGGTGGCGCGCGACGGCACCCCGCCCCGATTCGACCGGACCGCGATCGAGCGCTCCTTCCGGGAGATCGATCGCCTGGGCTTCACCCCGATGCAGCGCGTGCTCCGCCCCGCGGAGCAGGCCTGCGGGCTTCGTTCGCCGGTCTTCGCCGACCTGCTGGGCACCGGCCTCGACCGCAACAGCGAGGAGCTCGCGACCAGCTTCCGGGTGGACACCCTGCCCCGGCGATTCGTGCGCGGGCTGCTCTTCCGGGTGCGCCCGCTGACCGAGCAGGTGGAGGTGCTCCGCTCGCGTCCCCCGGTCATCGAACAACGGGACGCCGGCGGGAACCTGCCGACGCCCCCCGCGATCCGGCACGCCACCGCCGCGACCTGGCGGTGCCACGTGGCCGGCTGGCGCGGCGAGGAGCCGGGACTGGTGCCCAAGATCATCTGCGAGGCGGGACGCGAGATGGGGTACAAGGTCGGGGCGGTGGTCTCCACCCAGCAGGCCGGTCCGGGGCGCGGCTCCTGGGCACAGGTGCTCTTCACGCGTCCCCGGGAGGGCACCCGCCCGCCACTGCCGGTCTCGATCCCCTACGGGGAGGCGGACCTGCTGCTGGGCGTGGATCCGGTGGAGTGCCTGCGGGCCCTGGGGCCCGACCCGCAGCTTCGGGTGGCCGGGGCGGGGCGGACCCACGCGGTGGTCAACATCGGACTGCTCTCCGACCAGGAGGAACACGCGCGCGGCCGTCCGCAGGGGACCCGCGAACTGCTCCGGGAGGGAATCGAGCAGCGATGCCGCGAGGACCCCTGGATCTTCGACCTCGTCGCCCCCGCCCGGCGGACCCTGCTGACCGAGCGCCTGATCGACATGATGCTGCTGGGCATCTCGTTCCAGCGCGGCCTGGTCCCGGTCTCGATCGAGGTCCTGGAACGGGTGATCGAACGCTCGGAACCCGGCCGCTTCGGTCGGTCCCTGGTGGCCTTCCGCCACGGTCGCACCCTCGCCGCCGGCCTGGCCGCCCCGCGTCACCCCGAGATCAACTCCCGGGAGGTGGAACCGATGATCCGCAGGCTGGTCCGCGGGGTCCGGGTGGATTCCGGTCGCCGTCGCGGGACCGCGAGGCGGTTCGAGCAGCTGTTGCGGGACAGCATCGCCGAGATGCCCGGGCTGCTGGAGAGTTCGCGCGGTCGTCCCGCGGTCGCGGACTTCTCGGTCGGGCTGCGTCATGCGCTCGCGTGGGGCGGGTTCCGGCTCGCCGAGCGCTTCGCGGACCTCGTGCGACGACTCTACCGTGCCGACAGTGGCGCCCGCTCCCGGCGCACCACCTGCTACGCGATCTACCCCCTGGCGGAGGCGATGCTCATCCGCGACTCGATCTTCATCGCGACCATGACCACCAGCATGGAGCAGCGCCTGCGGATCCGGGAGCGTCTCGCGGCGCGCCACGCCCGCGGGGACCGCATCGAACGACGCTACCTCACCCGCATGGAGCTGATCTTCGCCCGTCGTCGCTTCCGGCTGGACTTCCGCACCAGCGACTGGGGGGCGTGGGCGACCGGCCTGCTGGCCCCGGTGGTGCCGCACGCCTGGCGGGGCAGCCGCCACGAACGACTGCTGGCCCGCGAGGTCGTGGAGCTGGTGGAGTCCGCCATCACCGGCATGCGGGAGGATCCCGAGCACTGGGAGCACGTCATGCAGAAGCTGAACCTGCAGGCGGAGATGGGCCGGCTCCGGGCGATGCGCCCCGAAGAGCTGGATCGGCTGGTTCGCGACCGGCCCGCGTCCTAGTCCTGCTCGCCACGATGCTGGTGCCGCAGCTGGCCGCAGGCCGCCTCGATGTCACGTCCCCGGCTCGCCCGGATGTGCACGTTGACCCCGCGCTCGCGCAGCAGGGACTGGAAGCGGTGGACGTCCGCCGAGACCGGTCGCCGGTAGGGGAGCCCCTCGACCTCGTTGTAGCGGATGAGGTTCACGTTGGCCCGGAGCGATCGCGCCAGTCCCGCGAGTTCCCGTGCGTGCTCGGGACGGTCGTTGACCTCCCCGAGCAGGATGTACTCCAGCGTGACCTCGCGTCCCGACTCCCGGAAGTACTCGGTGCAGGCCTCGAGCAGTTCCTCGATCGTCGAACGGTCCGCCCAGGGGATGATCTGCCGTCGCAGTTCGTCGTTGGGGGCGTGCAGGCTGAGTGCGAGGGTCACCGGGAGCTCGAAGCGGGCCAGTCGCCGGATGCCCGCGGGCAGTCCCACGGTGGAGACGGTGATCCGACGCGCGCCGATCCCGAGGCCCCAGGAGGCGTTGAGGGTGCGGATCGCCCCGACCACCCCGGGGAAGTTCACCAGCGGTTCCCCCATCCCCATGAAGACCACGTTGGTGATGCGGCCCACCCCGGTCATCCGGCCGAGGCGCCACGCCTGCTCGACGATGTTCCCCCGGGTGAGGTTCCCCTCCAGCCCCTCGAGCCCGGAGGCGCAGAACCGGCACCCCACCGGGCATCCCACCTGGGACGAGATGCAGGCGGTGCGTCGATCCCCGGCGGGGATCATCACGCACTCCGTCTCGCCGATCGAGGCCGGCTCCAGCAGCGACAGGCCGCCCCCCCCGGACCCCGCGGTCGGATCCGACCAGCCCAGCAGCAGCTTGCGAGTGCCGTCGCTCGCGCAGCGTTCGGTGAGCAGCCGGGCGCTCTCGAAGTGGATCAGCTCCCCGAGCCGTCCACGGTCCCGCCGGGAGACGTTGGTCATCCGCTCGAGGTCGGTCTCGCCGCGGCGATAGACCCACTCCTGCAGCTGGTCGGCCACGAAGCGCCGGAGACCGTGCTCGACCACGACCGAACGGAGCTGTTCGCGATCCAGATCGAAGAAATGCGTGCTCACCCGCTCCTGCCGACCGTGAGATCCACCGAGGAGTGGGGGATCCGCTGCTGGTCCAGCCAGGCCTCGATCTCGTCACCCATGTTGACGTGGATGCGTCGTCCCTTGGGATCGACCCCACGTGAACGCATGGCCTTCTTGAGCGAGCCGGGCAGTCCGAATTCGACGTCCTCGCGGTCCACGTGGTGCTGCTCCACGTGCCCGCCGTGCTTCTCGATCAGGCGGGTGATCACGTCCCGGACCAGGTCCTCGGGCGCGCTCGCGCCGGCGGTGATCAGCACCGTGTCGACCCCCTCGAACCAGTCGCTCTGGATCTCCGTGGCGTCGTCGACCAGGAAGGCCCCGGTGCCGACGTTCTGCGAGATCTCGGTGAGCCGCACCGAGTTCGAGCTGTTGCGGCTCCCGACCACCAGCACCAGGTCGGCGCTCGGGGCCAGGGCGCGCACCGCCCGCTGGCGGTTGGTGGTGGCGTAGCAGATCGAGTTCGAGCTCGGATCCTTGATGTCCGGGAACCGTGTCTTCAGGATCCCGATGATCTCGGCGGCGTCGTCGGTCGAGAGGGTGGTCTGGGTCAGGTAGGCGAGGGGGACGTCCGGGTCGACCTCGATCCGCCGAGCGTCCTCCTCGGACTCCACCACGGTGATCGAATCCGGCACCTCGCCGCGGGTACCGATGACCTCCTGGTGGTCCGCGTGCCCGATCAGCAGGATGTGGTAGTTCTTGCGGGAGAGACGGATCGCCTCCGCGTGGACCTTGGTCACCAGCGGGCAGGTGGCGTCGACCGCGATCAGGTGGCGGTTGCTGGTCTGCTCGCGGATCTGGGGCGAGACCCCGTGGGCGCTGAAGACCACGATCGCGTCGTCGGGGGCGTCCGCGATGTCCTCGACGAACAGCACGCCCCGGTCGCGGAATCGGTCGACCACGTGCCGGTTGTGGACGATCTCGTGGTAGACGCAGATCGTCTCCTCGGGACAGATCTCCAGCAGCTGGTCCACGACATCGATCGCCATGTACACGCCGGCGCAGAATCCTCGGGGGTTGGCCAGGATGATCTTCACCCCCAGATCATACCCTCGCGGGGACCCTTGGTCGGCTAGAGTGTGCAATACAACAGCCATGTCCAGCGCCGTCCTGCCAATACGAGACCAGGTCCGCCTCTGGGGCCCCGGATCCGGTACCCACCTGGGGCCCGGGGAGTCGGTCGCGTACTGTCGGGCGCTGGCGGGGGACCACTACGAGAACTTCTCGGTCCTGAGTTCCCTGGTCCCGCGTTCCCTGCGGGACGACTTCGCGGCGGTGTACGCCTTCTGCCGCTGGTCGGACGACCTCTCCGACGAGATCGGGGACCCCGAGCGGTCCCGGGAACTGCTGGGCTGGTGGCGTTCCGAACTCGAAGGCTGCTTCGCGGGAAGCCCAACCCACCCGGTGATGTGCGCCCTGGAGGCCACCATCCGACGCCACGAGCTGCCCGAGCGGCCGTTCCACGACCTGATCGACGCGTTCGTGCAGGACCAGGAATTCACCCGGTACGAGACCTGGACCCAGTTGCTCCACTACTGCTCGAGGAGTGCCGACCCGGTGGGACGCCTGGTGCTGATGATGCTCGGGGAGCCCCGGGAGGCGAGCCACTTCGGCCCGTCCGACCACATCTGCACCGCCCTCCAGCTGACCAACCACTGGCAGGACGTCTCGCGGGACATCCTCCAACGGGATCGGCTCTACATCCCCGCGGAACTGATCACTCCGCCGGACTTCGAGTCGCGCCTGCTCCGCTCCGCGCGACAGGGGTACGCGGTCGACGAGCGGTTCCTCGAGGAGAGCCGCGCGGTGATCCGGCTCTGCGTCGACCGGACCGAATCGATGTTCCAGTCCGGCAGCGTGCTTCTGGACCGCCTCGCCCCGCGCTCCCGACCGGTGATCCGGCTCTTCCTCGAGGGGGGATGCCACGTGCTGGGGTTGATCCGGCGATGGAACTACGAGACCGCCATCCATCGTCCGCGACTCTCCAGGATCGTCAAGTTCGGGCTGGTGGCGCGGGCCTGGACCTCGGCCCGGCTCGCGGTGGGGGGCGCCTGATGCCCGGCAGCGCATCCACCGACACCCTCGCCCCGGTCCCGATCGGGGAGGCGCTCGAGCGTTGCAGCACCGACGTGAGGACCCGCGCGCGGAACTTCTGGTTCGGTCTTCGACTGCTGCCCCAGGAGCACTTCCACTCGCTGTGCACCGTCTACTCGTGGATGCGACTGGCGGACGACCTCGCCGACGGCGAGGAGGGCGGGGACCGCGCGGACCGGCGGGAGGCCCTCGAGGGGTTTCGACGTCGCACCCTCGCACTCTTCGACGGCGACGCCCCGGAGGTGGTGCTGCCCGCGGAATCGCACATCATGCCCGCGATGCGCCGCCTGCTCGACCGGCACGAGCTCGATCCCCGCGACTTCGACCGGATGATCGACGGACAGCTCTCGGACCTCGATGCCCGGGTGGTCGAGACCCGGGCCCAGCTGCTCGAGTACTGCGACCAGGTCGCCTCCACGGTGGGGCGGATCTGCGTGCGGATCTGGGGCGGGACCAGCGAGCCGTGCCTCGAACTCGCCACCGAGCGAGGCAAAGCCCTCCAGCTGACCAACATCCTGCGGGACGTCCGCGAGGACCACGGGCGCCAGCGGCAGTACCTCCCGGAGGAGGAACTGCGCACCGCCGGCCTCGATCGCAGGGTCCTCGCCGCCTGGGGACGCCCCGGGCCCTGCCGTGCGTTCGTCCTCGACCAGGTCGCCAGGGCGGAGGCCCACTACCAGCGGGCCCGGGGACTCGAATCGATGATCGAGCCGGCCTGTCGCCCCACCAGCCTGGCGATGACCCGCATCTACCACGCGCTGCTCGCGAAGATCGGGAGCCGACCCGAGCTGATCTCCGGCGACCAGCGGATCCGCCTCAGTTCCTTCCGGAAGTTCTCGATCGCCGTGCGGGCCCGCCGGGAGGCGCGCAAGGCGGGGGGCCGGCGGCTCGCGGGGTCGATCCGATGAAGCGGCGCGTGGTGATCGTCGGTGGCGGACTCGCGGGGATGGCCGCGGCCCTCAGGGTGCTGGACGCCGGGGACCAGCCGGTGCTGGTCGAGGGACGACCCCAGCTCGGGGGTCGGGCGACCAGCTTCCGGGATCCCCGTACCGGGGAGCTGCTCGACAACTGCCAGCACGTGGTGATGGGCTGCTGCACCAACCTCCTGGACTTCTACGAACGCATCGGGGTGGGGCACCTGATCGAATGGCACCCCGAGACCTACTGGGCGAACCCCCCGCACGAGCCGGACGTGATGCGTCCCGGGCCCCTCCCCGCGCCGGCCCACTTCTCCCTGAGCTTCGCGCGGATGAGGTTCCTCGACCTGCGCAGCAAGCGTGCGATCGCCCGGGCGATGCTGCGCATGATCCGGATCGGTCGCGCGGGACGCGCCGGCTGGACGGATCGCACCTTCCTCGAGTTCCTGGAGGAGACCGGGCAGACCCCGGAGGCGATCGACCGCTTCTGGCGGGTGGTGGTGGTGAGCGCCTGCAACCTCGACCTCGACGAGGTCGGGGCCTCCTTCGCGCTGCAGGTCTTCCAGGAGGGATTCCTCGCCCACCGCTTCGCCTCCAGCATGGGACTCGCCCGCGTCGCGCTCTCGGAACTCTACGACCCCTTCGAGGAACACCTGCGCGCCCACGGCGGGGAGCTGCAGCTCTCGACCAACGCGCTCGCGATCTCCTGGGACGGCCGGCGGGTCACCGGGGTGGTCGCCAAGGAGGGAGTGCTGGAGGGGGCCGCGGTGATCTCCGCCGTGCCCTTCGAACGACTCGCCCGGCTGTGCTCCGACTCCCTGGTCGCCGCGGATCCCCGGCTCCAGAAGCTGGATCGCATGGAGACCAGCCCGATCCTCGGCGTCCACCTCTTCTTCGACACCACGGTCATGGAACTTCCGCACCTGGTGCTGCCCGGTCGCGACACCCACTGGTTCTTCAACAAGGGCGTCGACGAGCAGGGCCGCCAGCACCTCCACGCGGTGATCAGCGCCGCGACCGACTGGATGGCCCTCGACCAGTCGGAGATCCTCGAACGGGTGATGCGGGACCTGGTCTGGGCCCTGCCCGCCGCCCGCGGCCTGGAACCGATCGGCCACCGGGCGATCAAGGAGAAGCGCGCGACCTTCCGTGCCGCCGCTGGCGTGGACCGCATTCGCCCGCCGGTGCGCCCGGGGCTCGGGGTCGAGAACCTGCTGCTGGCGGGCGACTGGTGCGACACCGGCTGGCCCGCCACCATGGAGGGCGCGGTGCGCAGCGGCTACCTCGCGGGGGCCGAGGCGAGTGGCGGGGTCGCCGGGGTGCCGGACCTGCCGGTCTCCGCGGGTGGAAGACTGCTGGGCCTGTGATGGCGACGCCACCTTCCCAGCCGCTGCTCGAGGACTCCCTGCTCGATCGTTCCCGGTCGGCACGGACGCGGCTCCTGCTGGAGGCGGCCGAGCGGCTCGGGTTCGCGCACGTCGGGGTGTGCCCCGCGGAACCGGTCGACCGGCGGGAGCAGCTCTCGAACTGGCTGGACGAGGGCAAGCACGGGGAGATGAACTACCTCTCGGACCGGGTGGAGGCGATGCTGGACCCCGAGTCGGTGCTGGAGGGCGCCCGTTCGATCATCTGCGTGGCGGACCGCTACGCCTCCGCCTCGGAGGACCCCGCCCCGGCAGCTCCGCGGGGCCGCATCGCGCGATACGCCCGCGGCCGGGACTACCACGACGTCCTTCGCCGTCGACTCGCTCGACTGGCGGCCGCGATCGAGGACCACGCCCCCGGCCACCGCGCCCGCGGGGTGGTGGACACCGCGCCGTTGATGGAACGGGAGCACGCGTTGCGGGCGGGCCTCGGGTTGATCGGCAAGAACACCCTGATGATCCGGCCCGGGGAGGGGTCCTGGATGGTGCTGGGCGAGGTCCTGACCACCCTCGAACTGGAGCCCGGTCCCGAACCGGAGTGGGGGGGGCGCGGTGATCCCTGCGGTTCCTGCACCCGATGCATCGATGCGTGCCCGACCTCGGCGATCGAGCCCTTCACGATCGACGCCACGCGGTGCGTCAGCTACCAGACGATCGAACATCGGGGTCCGATCGACCCCAAGGGTCATCGATCGATCGGGGACTGGCTCTTCGGCTGCGACGTGTGCCAGGAGGTCTGTCCGCACAACCTGCCCCAGCGCCGGGTCGGCAGCCTTCCGGTGCTCGATCCCTACCGGCCCCGCCGGGACGGGTTCGACTTGCTGGAGGTGCTGGACTGGCGCGAGGAGGACCGACGGGCCGCCTTCACCACCAGTTCCCTCAAGCGGGCCAAGCTCGAGACCTTCAAGCGCAACGCGCTGATCTGCGCCGGCAACGTCCTGGAGGCGGGTCCCCATCCCGAGCTTCGGGCCCGGATCAGGGCGCTTGCGGAGGACGACTCCGAACCGGCCCTGGTACGCGACACCGCCCGGGCGGTCCTCGGGCGACTCCCCCCGGGGGAGTGATCCATCCCGCGTTCCATCATTCGGGGGGGGCGGTCACCCGCGTCCGCGGCCACCTCGTCGGGCGCCCTCGGAACTCATCGTCTCGACCCACTGGCTGACGTCGATGTACCACTTGCCGTCGACCCGGAGGAGCGGCATCCCCGGCATGCCGGGGACGTCGATCGTGGCCCGGTTCCCCTGCTCGCTGCCCACCGTCGCGGGGCCGGTGGCGGCGTCCGGGCGCATGGTCTGCTGCTGGAGCGCCTGGAGCTTCGGGAGCACCGAGGGGTCGGTCACCCACATCATGCCCATGAATCGCTGGACCTGCTGCATGTCCATGTTCCGGGGGTCCATCTGCATCGAGTTCAGGGCGTCGCAGATCAGCTGCGGCGAACCCTGCCCGTTGGTGCCGAACGGCGGGATGTTCATCCCCGCGCCCCCTCCGGGCGCGGCGCCGCCCGCGGGTTCGGCGGGCGCCATCGCGCCGCTCGCCCCGGCGGGCACCGGGACCGGGATCGCGGGGCGGATCTTCACCCCGTCGAGCGCGTCGATCAGCTGCTGCAGCGACTCCCTCGCGGCCTGGTTCCCATCGATCCGGGTGAGTTGCTCGAGCGCATCGCCGTAGGCGCTCCGCGCCTCGGTCACCGACGCCTGCGCCGCCTCCGCGGCCTCGTCCGCGAGGGCGGTCCAGTCCGAGCCGGGGACCCCGGTGATCGAGCTGGTGTCGGTGAGGGCGGCGTACAGTGCGGCATCCTCGAAGTCGGCCATGGCCTGCAGGGTGTAGAGCTCGCCACGGAGGATGTTGGCATCCGCCGCGATCTGCCGCTCCGCCCGCCCGCTTCCCGAGCGCTGGGCCTGCTGGAGGTCGTTGACCGCCTGCTCGAAGAGCGGCGCGAACTGCCCGCTCTTCATCGAGGCGTAGGTCTCGAGGAGCTCCTTGAGTTCCCCGACCTGGGCCATCGCCCGTTCGCGACCGACCTCGCCGGCGGCGACCACCGCCTTCCGGATCAGGTCGATGTTCTCCTCCGCCCGGTGGGTGGCGTCGATGAGCCCCAGGGAGTTGGTTTCCATGAGCCGCATGCGCTGGAGGTCGGGCTCCAGCTCGGCGAGCTGGATCTCGGCGTCGGCCACGGTGCCGCGGATCGGGATCATCCTCGATCGGATCTCCGCGGACTCCTCGATCAGGGGGTAGCCGTCGACCGCGCTGACGTCGCGTGCCTGCCGGCTGAGCCGGGCCCAGTCGGTGTCCATCTGCTGCAGCTGCTGGTTGCTGCGTTCGCGCTGCTGGGTCGCCTGGGCGATGTCCGACTCCAGGCGCGAGTTCAGGCTCCGGATCTGCTCGTGGGGTCCCTCCATGGACAGGCGCTGCCGGCTCATCTCCCGGGTCACCCCGGTGAAGTCGGTGCCCATCCGGACCTCCGCGCCCGCGGCGATGATCATGGCGGAGTCCGCCTTGTGGGCGATCCTCGCGCGCAGCGACCGCAGGTCCAGGTCCATGGTGTAGAGGACCATCGCGCGGAGCTTCCCGCTTGCGGCCGCGATGCCGGCCCCGAGCTTGTTGATCACCTTCTTCTGGCGGCTGGACGCCCCATCGATCGATCTCAGCTCGCGGCCGAGGCGCTCCAGCTGCCCCGCCACGTCCAGGGGTTCGGAATCGACCCCCACCTCGGCGACCAGGGTGGCGAAGCGTCGGCCGCTCTCGTCGATCTCCTGCTGGACCCGCTTGTGGTCCTCGAGCTCGCCGTCGGTGAGGCATCCCCCGAGGAGGACGGCACCGGCCGCGAGCAGGAACACCGGCACGCGGCGCGCGATGGGGAGGCTTCGGGGGTTCTCACGGAGGGGGGTGCTCATGGTCGACCTGCTCTCGGGTGCGAATCAGGATTCCGGGTCCGGCCCGGACCGGGACAGTGTATCGAAAAGGTCTCGACGAGGCGGGCGATTCAGCGGGGAACCCGTTCCGGGGCCGCCTTTTCCGGGGGCGTGACCTTCGGCACCTCGAAGACCACCGGGTAGTCCGGCCGGGGCTGGTACATCGCGTCGATGAATCGAAGCGTGCCCTCCATCGCGCGCCCCCCCCCGGACGGGAACGCCGGGGCGAAGCCCGGCACTTCGGGGTGCTTGAGCCGGGCCTCCGACCGGGGCAGCGCGTACTGGACCAGGAGACTCATCTTCGGGTTGTCGTAGTCGATCATCCGGTCCCCCGAGTCCAGCCGGGTGCGTTCGAGGATGAGCAGGTTCTCGTAGACCGTGCGGGGGCTGTTCGTCGCGTACCGATGGAGGAAGAAGTCGCCGGCGTCCTGCCCGCCGTGGCATCCGCTGGTGGCGCAGTTCCTGATCAACCAGGCGTTGTGGACCCGGGTCCGGAAGAGGTTGATCGACTCCGGTTCCTCCCGGACGTTGATCTCGGGGTAGAGCTCCGTGGCCTGGACCTCGAAGATCAGCCGGACCTTGTCGATGTCCTCCATGGAGTAGAGCGCGTCCCGTCGACCCACCTGCTCGGGAATGCTGGGATGCGAGGCGTGTTTCTCGATCAGCCGGCGCATGGTGGCCGTTTCCACCTCGACCGCCGGGGGGTTCTTGAAGTCGATCTCGTAGACCCGGATGATGTTCACGTCCTCCGGGGTGAGGCTGCGTCCGGGCAGACCGGCGGTGCGGTCCTCCCGGGGCGACTCCGGCCGGGGTTCGCTCCCGGCGCCCCGACCCAGCTCGAGGCGCGCGCGCAGGGCGTTGAGCTGCTGCCGCGCGAGGGGACTGTCCTCCAGCTGGAGGATCGCCTCGAGTTCCAACGCCGCCAGCTCCAGCCGGTCGCGCTCGATCATCCACCGCACCAGCTCGAGGCGCCGATCGACGTCGGTGGGGTCCATCGCGTCCCGGGCCCGTTCAAGCTCCTCCTCGAAGCTGGGTTTCAGGTTGATGTGCGAGACCTCGCCCCGGGGGATCCCGTGGCGGATCCCCTCGATGCGCAGCACCACCTCCTCGAAGCCGTCCTCGACCACCAGGCCCTCGACCCACCCGCCGTCCCGCAGCCGGATCCGACCCTCCCGGCCCTCGGGCGGGAGCTCGAGCAACCGGATCATGGCCATGACCTTGTTCTTCTGGTAGGTCGTCTCCCGTTGGTCCCGCCGGATCACGAACTCGAAGTCGTTCTCCCGGACCAGCCGTCCCCCGAACTCCTTGAAGCGATCGACCACCACGTAGATCCTCGGCAGGGTCGGGGGCCCGGCCTGCGGCTCGGGACGATCCCCCGCCGGGTCGCCCGGCAGCGGGTCCTGGACCCCCACGGCCCGGACGCCGGAGGCGAGCAGCACGATCAGCAGGATGGGGGGGATCCGACGCATCCGGTCGATTCTCTCCGCTGATCCCGTCGGGGTGCAAGTCCCCGTCCCCGGTTTGGAGGACGAATGCGGTCCGGTCGGCCTCCCGGGCATCCCCCGGTGCCTTCTGGTACGGTCCTGAGCCTGCGGTCGGGGTCCTGCACCACCCGACCGGGATGAAGGAGACCAACCATGAAACTTGGCGTGATGGCGGCGCTCTTCAACGGGCGAGACTTCGAGGAGACCCTGGCATACTGCGCCCAGAGCGGGCTGGATGCGATCGAGCTGCCGGTGGGAGGCTACCCCGGGACGGGGTTGATCGATCCCGCGAAGGCCCTCTCCTCGAAGCGCGAACGCGATCGGATCAACGGGCTCCTCGGGGAGTACGGCCTCTCCTGCTCCGGACTCGCGGTCCACGGGAACCCCGTCCATCCGGTGAAGCGCAACGCGCGCCGCGACCACGAGGACTTCGTCCGCGCGGTGAAGCTGGCCCCGATGCTCGGCACCGACGTGGTGATCACCTTCAGCGGATGTCCGGGCGGGAGCCCCTCGGACCGCCAGCCCAACTGGGTCACCTGTCCGTGGCCGCCGGAATTCCTCGAGGTGCTGGAGTACCAGTGGGAGCAGGTCCTGGTCCCGTACTGGGCCCAGCAGGTCAAGCTCTGCCGCAAGCACTCGGTGCGCGTGGCCTGGGAGGCGCACCCCGGGTTCTGCGTCTACAACCCCGAGACCCTGATCAGGCTCTCCGAGACCGCGGGCAAGGCCGCCGGTCGCGGCCGGAACGTGCTGGGCGCCAACCTCGATCCCTCGCACTTCTTCTGGCAGGGCATCGACCCGATCCTCGCCGCGCGCGAGCTCGGGGAGGCCGGCCTGCTGTTCTACTGCCACGCGAAGGACACCGAGCTGGATCCCCACGAGGGCCCGGTCAACGGCTACCTCGACGGGCGACCGTACGGCGACCTCAAGCATCGTTCGTGGACCTTCCGAACCTGCGGCTACGGCCACGGCCACGAGTTCTGGAAGCCCTTCGTCTCCATGCTGCGGCGCTACGGGTACGACCACGTGCTCTCGATCGAGCACGAGGACGCCTACATGTCGATCGAGGAGGGCCTGCAGCGGGCGATCGAGTTCCTCACCGAGGCGATCATCTACGAGGACGCCACCACCCCCTGGTGGACCTGAGGCGCGCGGGCCGGGTCATTCCGGGATCGGGGTGGTCTTCAGGTCCGAGGAATGCGCGACCTCGACCGTCCATTCCACGCTCGACGGCGCGTCGTCCGTTCCGGTGGGGGGGACGTCGATGATCCAGCGAAGGGTGCGGTCCTCGGGTCCGAATCGGACCAGCGGCAGGCTCGATTCCGTCACCGTGACCTTGATCTGGTCGTTGAGCGGTTCGGTGCGCGGATCCTCGATCACCAGTTCGATCGGCTCGGACGTCAGGTTCCTGGCCGAGATCCGGTAGCGAAGGGTGGTCAGCCGCCCCCCGCCGAGGAGCCCGGTGTTCGTGGAACGCCGCTCCACCAGCTCCCGGGTGATCTCCACGTTGGGCATGATCCCCCACCCGAGGGTGAACTCCGCGCCGGCGGGGAGGGCGTCGATCCGGGTGCGTCCCCGCACCACGCCGTCCTCCCGGAGGGAGACCGATGCCGCCTGCACCAGCTGCCCGCCCTCGTTGCGGAGCGTGGTCTGGACGTGGCAGTGCGGGGCCACCGTGGGGCGGGTCAGGTAGCGGGGCGTGCAGGGGGTCTCGAAGCGGTCCAGCAGCAGCAGGCGATCGCCCCCGGCGGGGACGTCCACCGGGGTCGGCAGGACGTGGACCGCCCGGAGGCTGCTCCCGGCGACCTCGATGCCCGCATCCGGTGGCTGGTCGGTCGGGTCGTCGTCCTTCCGGACGTCGATGGTGGCCTCCCCGATCCCGTCGAGGAGCTCGAAGTCGACGCGGCCGTCGGTGGAGAGCACCAGCTGCACCTGCGTCCACGCCTGCGGGGTGTCGTTGACCACCCGGCCCAGCACCGCGACCTCGGCGGTCTCGCGTTCGGTGCTTCGGTCGACGATGACCTCGGTCCTCCACCCCGCCTGCTCGAGGAAGCGGCTCGCGGACACCTCGACCGGTCCGGGCTCCGGGACCTCGAGGTCCAGGTGCACCAGCAGTCGGCGGGGGCCCTCCAGGAGCGTCGCGCGCTCCCGGCGCAGTGCTTCCAGGGTCCCTCGGGCCGACCGGAGGCGGGCCTCGAGCGTCCGGAACGCCTCCATGGTCCGCTCCCGTCGCTGTTCGATGAACTCCAGGAGGCGTTCGAGTGCCTCGGTGTCGGAGACGTCCGCGCCCTGGATCATCACCAGGCCCATGGAATCCAGTCGCTCGAGTTCCCCGCCGAGTTCCGCGAGCATCCCCTCCAGCTCGCCCACCCGGGCACCGCGTTCCTCGATCGCTCGGGCCCGCTCCGCGAGTTCCGCCTCCCCCGGCCGGGGGCCGGAGGCGAACACCCGGCTCTGGACCAGCCTCGCGCCCCGGGCGTGCAGGTGGAGTCCTTCGGGCTCGGGATCCGCGTCCCCGAGGGCCGCGTCCAGCACCAGTTCCACCCGCGAGCGGCCCGCGGGAAGCACCACCTCGCGTCGGTGGACCGCCAGCGCCCCGTCGGGGAACACCCGGACCTCCGAGATCGGGCAGTCGACCACCACCGCGTCCGCGGGGTCCTGCGACGGCACGGTTCCGTGGAACCCCGCGGCCAGGCCGGTCATCAGCAATGTGCAGGCGAGGTTCATCGGCTCACTCCGCCGGTCGCGGCTCAATCCTCCCGCAGCAGGGCGCTCGTCCCACCCCGCTTGAGGAGGTCGGCGATCTGCTTGGAACGATCCAGTCCGCTGGACTTCACGATGTTCACCAGGGTCTCCACGTCCCCCTGCTTGCGGAGGTAGCGGCAGGCCATCTCGGACACGATCTCGGGTTCCATGGAGGCGAAGAAGTCGATCCCCTCGCGGTACACGATCCCGGTCACCAGGCTCACGGTGATCAGTCTCGAGAGGTACGCCTCGGGCAGGCGTTCCGCGAGGTCGTCCCCGGCCGCCTCGCGCAGCGCGCTGGGCAGGTGCTCGGCGACCAGCTGCCGGGCGAGTTCCAGGTCCTTCTCCGACCACTGGGGCAGGCCGTCGGCCACCGCGTCCGCCGCGTCGTTGATGACCCGGCTGAGTCGCACGCTGATCTCCGGGAGCGGCATGCAGGGGTGCCGCTTCTGCTCGTTGACCAGCAGGGTCGCCTCGTCGAGCGCGAGCGAACGGAGCCGCTCCAGGACCTGTTCGACGAACGGTTCCTTGATGCTCATGAAGGTCTCCTCGTCCAGGAGCATGCAGGCCGCGACCTCCAGGCTGGAGCAGATCACCCCGCACTTGTTCGCGGAGGAGTCCTTGATGATGGTGACCCCCTCGGCGCTCAGTCGTTCACGGGCCTCGGGGGTGAGGAAGAGGTTCGCGCCCTCCACGATCAGCGAGCTGGTCGGGCGCCCGTCGGCCCCGAGGAACTCCCGCCAGTTGTGCTTGTGGATGGTGGCCGGACGGCCCCCGCAGGGGACGAAGGCGTCGGCGACCACCCGGTTGTGCATGGTGTTGCGCAGCAGGAAGCCCTCGGGCTCGTCGAGGTTGCTGATCCGCCCCCGCTTGCCGAGCTTCCCGGGGTCGAACTCCGCGATCGGCCGTTCCGCCTCCACCAGCCGGAGCAGCTCCCCGTGGTCGAGTCCGTCGGGGTCCTCGCCGCAGCCGGACCCGTCGGCGATCCCGACGATGCGGGCGTTCTTCCCGTAGTCGCGGTGCAGGATCTTGATCATGTTCCCGGCCACGTCCCCGTCGGGGCCCCCGGTGATCTTGACCGTGAAGTCGTCGGTGGTGGGGTCGATCTCCGCGGACTCGAGGAAGGTGCGCATGAAGACGTTCACCCCCTCGCTGGTCACGCCGTAGCACTTGTGGTTGATCCCGGCCCCGGGCTTGGAGCTGATGAAGGCGGTGGGCATCGGGTAGGAACGGAGTCCCGCCCGCCGGACCATCCACTCGATGTGCCGGGGCATGATGTTCTCGTCGGGCCCGAGGTAGATCAGTTCGGGGGTGCCGAAGTGGTCGACCACCAGCGAGCGGGTCTCCTCGTCCGGCGAGATCAGGTCGAGGATGCAGTCCACGAAGCTCTTGACGCAGCGATCCAGCCCCGCGTCGGGCTCGATCAGCAGGGCCGCCTTGGCCCCGCCCTCGGGGATGTCCTTGTTCTTCAGCTGCTGGGCGAAGCTCAGGCCGTATGCCTCGTCGTAGAGACGCTCGCTCTCCCGTCCGTGCTGGAAGGTGGT
>MDTG01224934.1_pt1 | contig 17513 bp, 17 predicted proteins | sample 811421 | NCBI WGS metagenome assembly MDTG01 (sample SAMN05326645, study PRJNA326480) | marine metagenome | isolation source: seawater | place: Pacific Ocean: South East | collected 2011
CATCAGGGTTGGTTGCTTGAGCTTTAAGGAGACTTAAAGCCTAGATAAATGATAGGTTTAAATGACAGAACCCGGCTTATATTTTATCTGGCATCTTAAAAGATAATATCACCAAGTTTCTAATTTGTTCTAAATTCCAGACCGTCTAAAAACAACTGTTGACTGTATTATAAAAAACCCATATTATCCCATATATTCCCAAATATAGGGAAAAGAGAAATATGAAATATGTTTTTATCTACTTTCGAAAACAGATTAGACAAAAAAGGAAGGGTATCTGTGCCTGCTAGCTATAGATCATATCTTTCAAATTTAGGTTATAACGGTGTGATTTGTTATCCATCATTTAATAATAATTGCATAGAGGCATGGCCTCAAGATAGAATTGAGAAAATTTCAAACGCAATAGACTCCTTAAATCCATTTGAAGAAAAAAAAGATTATTTTGCTACTTCAATACTTTCAGAAAGCACTAATTTACAATTTGATAGTGAGGGTAGAATTTTAATACCAAGTAAACTTTTAAAACATGCAAAAATTAAAAATACCATGTTGTTTGTAGGCCAAGGAAAAACTTTTCAAATATGGGAACCTACAAATTATGAAAAATTTAAGGCAACAGCAAAAAGAAAATCTAACATTCATAGAGCTAGCCTTAAATGGGAGCAAAAATTTAATAAATAAAAAGGGGGAAATATGACTATTAATTTTAAAGTGCCAGAAATAAAAGAACTTAAGCCAAGGATATTAGTTCTGGGCGTAGGCGGAGCTGGGGGCAATGCGATTAATGAAATGATAGACGCAGGAGTAGAAGGAGTAGAGTTCGTTGCCGTCAATACTGATGCGCAAGATCTCAAAACAAGTAAAGCAAAAACAAGAATACAAATTGGATTAAATGTTACTAAAGGATTAGGTGCTGGAGCAAAGCATGAAATAGGTCAAGCTGCAGCCAATGAATCTTTAAATGATATTATAGATTTGTTAAAAGGTGCTAATATGGTTTTTATAACCGCAGGCATGGGAGGTGGGACAGGCACCGGTGCTGCTCATATAATTGCAAGAGCAGCAAAAGAATTAAATATTTTAACTGTTGGAGTAGTAACTTTACCATTTTTATATGAGTCATCATCAAGGATGAGAAGGGCTCAACAAGGTTTAGATGAATTAAGAAAACATGTTGACACTATAATTGTTATACCAAACCAAAACTTGTTTAAAATTGCTAATGAAAAAACAAGATACACAGAGTCTTTTCAACTCTCGAATAGTGTATTAAGACACGGAGTTCAAAGTGTAACTGATTTAATGGTAAAAGATGGTTTAGTAAATTTAGACTTTGCAGATGTCGAAACTGTTATGAGCTCGATGGGCAAAGCTATGATGGGAACAGGAGAGGCCGAAGGAGAAGGTAGAGCGGTTAAAGCGACCGAAATAGCTTTAAATAATCCTTTAATTGATGATTACTCATTGAAAGGCGCTAAAGGACTTTTAATAAATATAACTGGAGGAGATGATCTTACTTTGTTTGAGGTTGATGAAATTGTAAATAAAATTAGGTCAGAAGTTGATAGCGAAGCTGAAATAATCAATGGCTCAATTATAGACCCTAGTCTTGAGGGTAAAATAAGAGTCTCTATAGTTGCGACTGCACTAGATGGTCAACAACCAGAATCTAAATCAGTAATTAATATGGTTCACAGGATTCAAAACAGAAATCCTGGTTACTCGGATTTTATTAACACACAAAATAACGTCCAATTGAACTCCATTAGATCTGAAACAATACCAAGCACTAGTGGAGCTAATGCACTTAAATTAGATCCAGTTGAATTGAAAAATACTGAGACTGAAATGTTTAATTCAATGGTAGATGAAAATATGGTGTTAAATAGTTCTTCCTTAGAGAGTGCAGCAAATGAGATTAATAACAGTACAAATATTAATGAAGACGCTCCTCTCAACTTAGAAAAAGAGTCAGAGACTACTCAGAACACAAATAATATCGAAAATTCAAATGGACTAGAAAATTTCGAATTAAGTGAAGACAGCCCTCAACTTTTTAATTCCAACAGTGAAGATATAGAGGAAAAAGTCGATGGACATTTAGACGAAGATAATGAGGAAGATGAATTAGAGATTCCCGCATTTTTAAGAAGACAGAAAAATTAATGGTCTTTGAAAAAATAGATGAGCGCCACCATTGTATCGGATGAAAATTTACATTATCCGGTTTTACTTAATGAAGCATTAAGAATAATTTCCCCTCAAAATGGTGGCACATTTATTGATTGTACTTTTGGTCAAGGCGGATACACAGAAAAAATCCTGGAATTTCCTAGAACTAAAGTTATAGCTTTTGATAGAGACTGGAAGTCCAAAAACGTTGCATTTAGATTTAAACAAAAATTTAAAAATAGATTTGAATTTCATAATAAAAAATTTAGCGATATAGATACTGTAAAATTACCAAAAAAAATTAATGGTATAATATTTGATTTAGGTTTTTCCTATAACCAGGTTAAAGACATATCAAAAGGCCTATCATTTAATCATATAGGAAAACTAAACATGCAAATGGGGTTTAACAAAATTTCTGCAGATGATATCATTAATAAATTTGCAGCTACAGATTTAGAGCTAATATTTAAATATTTTGGTGATGAAAAAAATTCAAAATTGATAGCTCGAAAAATTGTAAAAGAAAGAAGTATTAATGATATAAATACGGAGACCCTTGTCAAATTAATAAACTCATTGAAAAAAGGATTTACAAAAAAAAATAAAGCAACTAAAATTTTTCAAGCACTTAGGATTTTAGTCAATAATGAAATAAGTGAATTAATCTCTACTTTATCAAAATCATGCAACTTAGTCTCGGAAAATGGAGTTATACTAACAGTCACTTTCCATTCTATTGAAGACAAAATTTGTAAATTTTTTTTTAATACAATTTCTACTCCCAGAGCTATTTCAAGATATATACCTTTAAGAGAAAGCGAGGAATTATCATTTAATTTAATTAATAAGAAAGTTATCACACCAACAAGTGAAGAAATCAAAATTAATCCTCCATCAAGATCAGCTAAGTTGAGAGCAATAAAAAGAAATAGTACAAAAAAAATTGATACAAAATTTCTTTATGAAAAATTTCAACATTTACTCGAAATAGAAAAATTATCTTCAAAATTATGAGAAAGTATATATTTATTGTTTTAATAACATGCTTAATAATAGCTACTTCGCTTATAAAAAAATCTACAAGAGATTTAGAAAATAAAATTTTTAGCGTTGAGGAAAAAATTAAAACTTTAGGTGATAAAAAAGAGATGGCTATGTTACAAAATAATTATCTAAGTTCACCTCAAAGATTATTTGAATTAAAAAATGAATTTTTTGGTGAAGAATTAAAAGTTTTAGAACTTAAAAATTTCAAATATTTGAATTTCAATGAAAAAAGATGATTTTGAAAATATAACTATTAATAGATTAAATTTAAATCTCGATAATTATGATAGTTACAAATTCAAAATAAATTTAAATCGGATTGCATTTATATTTATAGTAATATTTATAATAATTATTTTGTATTCCACAAGAATTATCTACTTGTCATCAAAGACATTTGAAAAAAAAGATTATATTTCAAATCAAATAAATAGGGCAGATATAACTGATAGGAACGGAAATTTTATTAGCAAATCTGTATTTACTACAAATGTTGGTATTGATCCAAAATTAGTAAAAGATAAAAAAAAACTTCTAATAAAATTACAATACACTTTTCCTGAAAAAAATATAATAAAAATTAAAGAAAAACTTTATGGAAAAAAATTTTTTTATATTGATAAAAAAGTAACACCCGAAAGGTTTAAAAAAATTAAACTTCTAGGAGAAAAGTCAATTAGACTAGAGCCTAAAATTACAAGGATTTATCCTGATAAGAATCTTTTTTCTCATATTATAGGACAAATTGACGATGATAATTTAGGAATTTCTGGTATTGAGAAATCATTAGATGAAAAATTAAAAGATGGTCGAAAACAACTTGTTCTTACGGTTGACAAAGAATTACAATTTATAATTCGAAATGAACTATTAGAGGCACAAAAAATTTTTAAAAACATAGGAGGAGCAGGAATACTAATGAATGTTAACAATGGTGAGATTCTATCATTAGTTTCAATTCCTGATTTTAATTTGAATCGTAGAGGAAATTTATCAAACAAAAAATTTATAAATCGTGCAACCAAAGGTGTTTATGAACTTGGATCAGTTTTTAAAACATTTACAATTGCAGCTGGTTTTAATTATGATTTAATCTCACCAACAGATATGTTTATGAATCTTGGAAAAAAAATGAAATGTGGTGGAAGGATTATTTCAGAATATGATGAAAATTTACCTAAAGATTTGAGTGTTGAAGATATTTTAGTACATTCAAGCAATATTGGCTCAGTTAAGATTGGTCAATTAATAGGTAAAGAAAAAATGAGAGAATTTTTGGGTCTGATTGGAATGTTGGATAAAATAAAATTTGACATCGAAGAGGTAGGCAATCCTCTTCCTTTTAAATGGAGAGATTGTAAACTTAAAACAGTCTCATATGGACATGGGATTACTACTACACCAATTCAACTTGCAAGAGGTTACGCAATATTATCAAATGGCGGTTATCAAGTTAATCCAACATTGATCAAAAAAAAATTTGATGATTCAATAAGAAAAAAAATATTAAATGATGAAACAAGCATAAAAATAAATTCCATTCTAAGAAAAGTTGTAACTAATGGGACCGCAACCCTTTCTGACGTAGAGGGCTTCGAAGTAGGAGGAAAAACTGGTACAGCTCAAATAGTTGAAAATGGATTATATACAAACAAAAAAATTAACACTTTTGCATCAGTATTTCCAATTTCAGACCCAAAATACGTTTTAGTTATATTATTAGAGGACACAAAGTTATCCAAAGATTATATATATAAATATCGAAATAAAACTGGATCTTTCAAAGGAACACCATTTAATACTGCTGGGTGGACCTCAGTTGAAATAGCTGGAAAAATTATTGATAAAATAGGACCAATTTTAGCCACAAAGTACTAAGAGTTTAAATTAATGTTATTAGGCAAAGTATTAATAAATATAAAAAATAAATATAAAAAAATTAGTTTCAATAATATTAGATTTAATAGCAAATATTGTAAATTAAATGATATTTTTTTTGCTGTAAACGGCAATTATTTAAAAGGTAATAAATATATAAATGATGCGATAAAAAATGGAGCAAAAATAATTATTTCTAATTTGAAATTTGAGGGATTTAATAAAAATAAAATTTTATTTCTCAATAACAAGAATCCCAGAAAATTATTGTCAGAAGTTTCTAGTAGATATTATAAATTAAAACCTCAAAATATTATAGCAGTAACTGGCACAAATGGAAAAACTTCTGTTGTTAATTTTTATGAACAAATTTTATCATTAAATAATAAACAGGTTGCTTCTATAGGAACACTCGGTGTATTTTCAAAAAAATTTAAAATAAAAACAAACAATACAACAATAGATCCTGTAAGTGTTCATAAAATATTGCATAAATTAAAGAAATTAAAAATTGATAATGTGATATTAGAGGCTTCAAGTCATGGACTAAAACAACATAGGCTAAGCAATATAAGATTTAAAACAGCTATATTTACCAATTTATCCAGAGATCATATTGATTATCATAAAACTTTTAAAGACTATCTTAATTCTAAACTTAAACTTTTTAATGAATTATTAGATAGCAAAAGTAAAATAATTTTTGATGAAAAAATTAAAGAGTCGAAAATATTAAATAAAATTTCTAAGAAAAATGATTTAAGAAAATATACGATAGGAGATTCTAAATCATTTATACAAATAATAAGTGTGAAAAAAATTAATCAAGAAAAAAAGATTGACTTTAGAATAAATAGTAAAAATTACTCTTTCAAAACCTCACTTATCGGTGATGTCCAGATTAAAAATTTAATATTTGCAATAATCGCCGCCTTTTTATCAGGTGTCAAAATAAGCAATATTGTAAAATCAATACATAGAATTAAACCAATTAATGGAAGATTTGAAAAAGTTGGTAATTTAAAGAATAAAGCTAAAGTAATATTAGATTACGCACACACACCGCATGCTCTTGAAACTTTAATATTAAACATAAAAAAAGATTTCCCTTTAAGTAAAGTTTCACTAGTTTTTGGTTGTGGAGGAAATAGAGATAAGGAAAAAAGATCGATGATGGGTACCATTGCAAGAAGGCATTGTGATAAAGTTTATTTAACAGACGATAATCCACGTTTTGAAAATCCCAAAAAAATAAGAAATCAAATTAAAAGAGGATTAAAATCAAAAAAATTTTATGAAATCCCCATAAGATCAAAAGCTATATATACCGGTATACAAGAAATAAAATCAGGTGATATTTTAATAGTAGCTGGCAAGGGACACGAAAATTATCAAGAGTATAAAAAAAAAAATTTTTTCTCAGATAGAATAGTAATTTTAGATGCGATTAAAAAAAGAAATAAATATTTATCAAAATCAATTAAAACAAATATTTTAAATGAGTCCTTAGGTTATACAATTATCAATAAAAAGAGCATAATAAGCTCAGCATCTATTAATTCAAAAAAAATTAATAAAAATTCAATTTTCTTTGGAATTAAAGGAAAAAAATTTGATGGAAATAATTTTGCAAGTGAGGCCATTAATAATGGGGCAGCCCTGGCAGTATCAAATCAAAAAATAAAAAAATCGAAAATGATATTTCTTAAAGAGCCACTGAACTTATTTAACAGCATAAATTCAATACTTAGAAAATCATTAAACATTAACACAATTGCAATCACTGGTTCAGCTGGAAAAACATCTGTAAAAGAATTATCTGGTTTTTGTCTCAATAAATTGGAAAAAACATATTTTTCAAAACACTCTTATAATAATAAATATGGAGTACCTTTAAGTATATTTAACACTCCAGAAAATGCAAGATTTGCTGTTTTGGAAGTTGGTATGGACAAAAAAGGGGAGATAGATAACTTAACAAAATTAATTAGACCAAATTTGGGTCTCATAACAAATATTTCTTATGCACATATTAAAAATTTTAGTAATTTGAATCAAATTGCAAGAGCTAAAGCAGAAATAATAAATAATATTATCAATGATGGAACAATGATTATAAACATGGATGATAAATATTATAAATATTTTATAAAAAAATCAAAAAATCGCGGCCTCAATACAGTGACATTTAGCAAAATAAATAAAAAAGCTGATATCGTTTTTTTAAAGAGAAGAAAACACAAAAAAGATTATATTATTGACATAAAAATTAAAGAAACAACAAAGTCTTTCTTAATATCCAAAAATTTGTCCAATCACATTGAAAACATTCTTGCGTCTTTGAGTATTATAAGTGTTTATTTTGATATTAAAAAAATAAATCGTAATTTATTCTCAGGTTTTTCTATTCCTAAAAGCAGAGGATCTTTAATTAATTTTAAAAAAGGATCAAAAAAACTAACACTCATTGACGAAAGCTATAATTCTAACCCACTATCTCTAAAATTTGCTTTAGAACGATACGATTCTCTTTATGAGAAAAATAACAAAAAATTTATATTAATTGGTAACATGCTTGAACTTGGAAAATTTTCTAAAAAATTACACATTAAAATCGCAAATTATATAAATAAATCGAAGATCAACAAAACCTATGTTTATGGCAATCAAACAAAACATACATTTAACAAATTAAAACCACAAATTAGAGGAAGAATACTTAAAAATAAAATGGATATTTACAGATTAATAACTAATGATTTGCCAAATAATAGTTTTTTAATGGTAAAAGGATCTAATTCAACAGGATTAAATAAGATTATTAAAAATTTATAATGCTTTATAATTTGTTAACTACTTATTCTGATACTTATTCATTTTTAAACTTTTTTAATTTTCTAACTGTAAGAACTGGCTTAGCTGTTATCACATCGATGGTAATAGTATTTTTGATTGGTGATAAATTCATAAATTATTTTTCAACTAAAAAAATTACGAATCCAATTCGATTAGATGGCCCAGAAGATCATCTAATAAAAAAAATAGGCACACCGACAATGGGAGGAGTTCTAATTTTAATTGGACTTTTTGCGGGGGTATTTTTATGGTCAGACTTATATAATCCATATAATTGGTTATTGATTTTTATAACATTTTCATTCGGAATATTAGGAGCTCTTGATGATTATAGAAAAATAAAAAGAAATAATTCCACTGGCATTTCATCAAAATTAAAATTTATAATACAAATTATTTTAAGTTTAATTTCTCTAATAATTTTATATAAATTTATAGGATCTGATTTAACTAATAATTTGTACTTCCCCTTTTTTAAAAATTTAGTGATAAACCTAGGTTGGTTTTTTATACCTTTTTACCTGTTTGTAATTGTTGGTTCATCGAATGCTGTCAATTTAACTGATGGCCTTGATGGATTAGCAACTGTTCCTGTAATCTTAGTTGCAGGATGTTTCGCATTTATAAGTTACGTATCTGGTAATATTATTTTCGCTGAATATCTTTTAATACCTTATATTGAGGGTGTAGGCGAAGTAGCTGTTTTTTGTGGAGCAATCATTGGATCATCAATAGGATTTCTTTGGTTTAACGCGCCGCCCGCAAAAATATTTATGGGTGACACAGGCTCTTTAGCTCTTGGTGGTTCTTTGGGTGCCGTAGGAGTAGTGACAAAACATGAGATAGTTTTAGCAATAACCGGTGGACTTTTTGTTTTAGAGGCTGTGTCAGTAATTGTTCAAGTTATTTCTTTTAAGATAACCGGAAAGAGAATTTTTATGATGGCGCCTATACATCATCATTTTGAAAAAAAAGGATGGCCTGAATCTACGGTTGTTATAAGATTTTGGATCATTTCTCTAATTCTAGCAATGATTGGATTAGCAACATTAAAATTAAGATAATGTTCTCCAAAACTTTTGTAAAAAAAAAAATATTAATTTACGGTTTAGGACTTTCTGGTAATTCTTGTTTAAAGTTTCTTAAAATAAATAATAATATAAAAGTTTTCGATGACAACAGTTCATTAAAAAATAAAAATAATAAAAAATTTTTTTTAAAAAAAAATGAAATTATCAGATCAAATTTTGATTTTATAGTGTTAAGTCCAGGAATTGATTTACATAAGTGTGGACTTAAAAAATATTTAACAAAAAATTTAAATAGAATAATAACTGAACTAGATATTTTTCAGATAATTTATCCAAATAATATTAAAATTACAATTACAGGAACTAATGGGAAGTCCACTACGTGCCAGATGCTTTACAATATTTTTAAAGCAAAAAAACTTGATGTTAGACTTGTTGGAAATATTGGTAAACCACCATTACAAGAAAAAAAAATTAAAAAAAAAACTATTTTTATAGTTGAAGCATCATCTTATCAAATATTTTATAGCAAATATTTTAAAACTGATTACGCTGCTATTCTAAATTTAAATGTAGACCATTTAGAGAGGCACAAAAATTTGGACGAATACGCAAAAGCCAAAATTAAATTAATTTGTGATCAAGAAAAAAATAAAATCTCATTCATAGAAAAAAATAGCAAAATAATAAATAGACATATATTGAATAAAAATATTAAGTCTAAGATAATTAAGATAAATTATGACAAGAACAGTTTTTTTTAAAAAAATATTAGAAATGATTATTTATTAGATAATAATAATTTAAAAAATATCCATTTCATTTACAAAATATCGAAGTTATTTGGATTATCTAATAATAAAATATTTAGGTCTCTAAATCTTTTTAAGGGACTAAATTTTAGAAAACAAATTATTTATGACAGATTTAAAATAAAGATAATTAACGATTCAAAGTCTACCAGTTTTTCATCTACAAAAGGTCTTTTGTCTACTTACAAAAATATTTATTGGATTGTAGGAGGGTTATTTAAAAAAGGTGATAAATTTATTCTAGAAAAAAAATATTGTAAAAATATTAATGCTTATATTATAGGATTAAATAGAAATTATTTTGTTAATCAATTTAAAAATAAAGTAAATTTTAAATATATGGGAAACTTAAGGAATGCAATTTCAAAAATTAAAAATGATATTAAGAATGATAAAAACAAAAAGATAATCTTATTTAGTCCAGCTGCCGCTTCATTTGATCAATTCAAGAACTTTGAACACCGTGGTAAATATTTTAATTTACTAATTAAAAGGGCAAATTTTAATGGAAAATAAAAATTTTTATGACAATTTTATTTACGATTGGTGGAAAAATTTAGACAAAATAATTTTGTTTTTTTTTATATCATTAATAATTTTAGGCATTTTTTTTTCTTTAGTATCGACATCCTTAATTGCATCTTCTAAATTAGGCACAAACAACTATTATTTTTTTATACGACATCTCATTTACATATTTATAGGTTTGACTTTAATTGTTATTTTTTCAGCTCTATCAGAAAAAAACATCTATAAAATAGGTATATTAATATTTTTTATTTTTTTTCTTTTTTTACTAATAATTCCTGTTTTTGGAGTTGAGATTAAAGGCTCAAAGAGGTGGCTTGATTTTCCGTTTATACCCAGATTTCAACCTATAGAATTTTTAAAGCCATTTTTAATAATATTTTTGTCATTAGTTATTGGCTCTAGATTTACAACTAATAATTTTTTCAAATTCTTTTTAAGCATATTGATCGTTTTACCCATTTTATTATGTTTAATTTTGCAACCAGATATAGGACAGACTTTATTGATTTCTTTTGTTTGGTTAAGTCTTATATTTGTATCTGGTATTAATTTATATTTTTTTAGCTTATTTGTAATATTTTCTTTATCAATCTTAGGTTATTTAGTTTTTTACTTACCAAAATTTTCATATATCAAATATAGGATTGCAGTATTTTTTGACATAACATCAAAAGGTAATTACCAATCAGAAAAAGCAACTGAGGCAATTGTAGATGGAGGTTTTTTTGGAAAAGGAATCGGAGAAGGAACATTAAATACAAGAGTTCCTGAGGCACACACAGATTATGTAATATCTGTAATTTCTGAAGAATTTGGAGTTTTACTTATACTGTTTATATTATTAATTTTCTTACTTTTAATATTTAGAGTATTCAAAAAAGTTCCATCTGAAAAAAATAATATTAATAAACTTATTTTAGTTGGCTCGGTACTGTTAATCGTATTTCAAGTATTAATTCATATAGGTGTAAATATAAGACTACTACCTACAACAGGCATGACTTTACCTTTTTTAAGTTATGGCGGGTCTTCAATACTAAGCTCTTCAATCCTTGCAGGATTAATACTAAACTTTACAAGAAGAAAGCTATAAATTTATGAAAAAAATAATTATTAGCACCGGAGGTACTGGAGGCCATGTGATCCCAGCGCAAATTTTGTACGATTATTTATCTAATAAAAATGAAATTATTATTACTAGTGATAAAAGAGGATTTAAATACCTTGATAAAAAAAGATATAAAACCAAACAAATTAATGTTCCAAAATTAAATAAAGATATATTAGGCCTTATACCTTTTGTTGCTTCATTCACATTATCTATTTTACAGTCGTGTTCATTTTTAATTAAAAAAAAAATTGAAATTTTAATATCAACAGGAGGTTATATGTCCGTTCCTATCTGCTTGGCTGCTAAAATTTTAAATTTAAAAATATTTTTATTTGAACCCAACTTAGTTTTAGGTAGAGCAAATCTATTTTTATTAAGTTACTGTGATAAAATATTTACTTATAGTAAAAAAATAAAAAATTTCCCAAAAAAAATGAACCACAAAAATTTTGTAATAAAACCATTAATTAGGAAAGATATCTTTTTATCTAAAGGCAGGATTTCAACAAAAAGAAAATTGTTTTCTTTACTAATAATAGGTGGAAGCCAAGGTGCAAAAAAGTTTGATGATTTATTTGAAAAAGATATAATTATGTTATCTAAAAAAATCAAAATTAAAATTTATCATCAAACAAGTAAAGAAAATTTGAAAAAACTTAAAAATTTTTATATTTCCAATAATATAAATTTCCAGGTTTTTTCGTATAATACTGATTTATATAAAATTATAAAAAAAAGTGATCTTGTAATTACAAGATCTGGAGCGTCTACTATAAATGAATTGATATTTCTAGGATCACCTTTTATAGCTATTCCCTATCCCTATGCCAAGGATGATCACCAATTTTTCAATGCAAAACATTACGTCAAAAAAAATCTATGTTGGCTAATAAGAGAAAATAATATTAAAAAAAATTTTTTATATAAATTTATTACAAATTTGATTAGAAATAAAAAATTGATGCTTCAAAAAAAAAAAAATATGAATAATTTTCACAAAACTTATAGTTGGAATGAAAATTCTGATAAACTAAATAATCTCGTATAAAAATGAATATAAACTTAGCTAAATCAGAAATAATACATTTTGTTGGAATGGGTGGAATTGGAATGAGTGGGTTAGCCTTGATAATGAGGGGACTAGGTTTTAAAGTTCAGGGTAGCGATAAATCTCTTAACAAAAACATATTAAGATTAAAAAAAAATCATATTAAATTTTTTTTAGGACACGATTCTTCAAATATTAAAAAAGCGACAATTTTAGTAATTTCATCAGCAATCAAAAATAACAATTTAGAGATAAAAGAGGCAAAAAAGAAAAATTTACCAATTTATAAAAGAGGAGATATGTTAGCTCATATAACTTCACTTAAAAAAAATATTGTAGTATCAGGATCACACGGCAAAACTACTACAACATCTTTAATAGCATCAATTTTTGCAAAAGCTAAATTAGATCCAACTATCATAAATGGTGGGGTTATAAATTCATTAGATAACTCAGCTAAACTCGGGAAAAGTGAGTGGAGCATTTTAGAGTCGGACGAGTCAGATGGAAGTTTTGTAAAAGTTCCGTCAACTTATGCAGTAGTGACGAATATTGATAGAGAGCATATGGATTATTACAAATCAATGGATGAACTTAAAAAGCATTTTATTAAATTCATACTTAAGGTCCCCTCTTTTGGAAAAACTTTCATTTGCATAGATGATAAAAATAATAGGGAAATTTATAAAATGAGTAAAGTAAAAAATATTCTTACATATGGATTTAGCAAAGATGCAAATTTTAAAATTAAAAATTATTCTTTTATAAAAAATAAATCTATTTTTGATGTTGAGATGTCTCTCCCAAACAAAAAAAAAAACTAATTTGAAAAAATTCGAAATTCCCTTAATTGGATTCCATAACATTAGAAACGCAACTGCGGCTATAGCAGTCTCATATTTTATAGGGATATCACCCCTTATTTTAAAAAATAGTTTAAAAAATTTTAAGGGTGTAGAGAGAAGGTTTAATAAAATATTTAATTATAATGGTGCGGACATTTACGATGATTATGCGCATCATCCTACTGAGATAAAAGAGGTTATAAATGGAGTAAGCAATGGTTACAAAGAAAAAAAAATATTATGTATTTTTCAGCCACATAGAATATCTAGATTAAATGATTTAAAAAATGAGTTTTGCTCATCATTTAAAAAAGCAAATTTTGTAATATTATGCCCAGTTTATAAGGCAGGAGAAAAATTAAAATTGAATTTAAATTATCATAGATTTGCAACACAAATTGCAAAAAAATCAAAAGTTCAAGTGTATTTTGCAAACAACCAAAATGAATTAGCTAAATTTTTAAAGAATTTTTTAAACAAAGAAAATATAGCGATAGGCATGGGGGCTGGATCTATATCAAATTGGATTAAAGAATTGCCAAGCCTAATGAGAAAATAATGTTAGAGGACTTAGATAGCTTTTCAAAAACTATAAAAGGTAAAATAAGATTTAATTACAGTTTAAAGAATCATACCTGGCTTAATATTGGCGGAAACGCAAAAGTATTTTTTGTTCCAGAAACTTTAAATGAATTAAGAGATTTTTTATTATATTTAAAAAAAGAAAATCAAAGTTTTTTTGTTTTAGGAGCAGGTTCAAATTTGTTAATATCGGAAAATATTCAAAACCGTATTTTTATAAAATTGGGTAAAAATTTTAATAAAATATCCTTAACAAAAGATAATGTTATTATAGCAGGTTGTTCATTATTAGATAAAAATGTATCAAATTTTGCATGCGAAAATCATTTAAGTGGATTAGAATTTTTGTCTTGCATACCTGGATCTATAGGAGGAGGAATAAGAATGAATTCTGGGTGTTTTGGAACAGAGTTTAAAGATGTTCTGCTATCCGTTCAAGTAATGGATTTTGATGGCAGAGTATACACGATTAATTCAAAAAATATTAAATTTGGTTATAGACAAACAGATCTTTCAAAAAATCTCATTTTTTTAAGCGCATCTTTTAAAACTAATAAAAGCGACAGAATACAAATAGAGAAAAAAATTTGTAAATTAAAAGAAAAAAAGGAAAGTTCCCAGCCATTAAGAGTTAAAACTGGGGGAAGTACATTTAAAAATCCAAAAAATCAGTCAGATAAAAAAGTATGGGAGCTCATCAAAGAAAATGTGGATAACAAAATAAGTTTTGGTGATGCAAAAATTTCTGAAAAACATAGTAACTTTTTTATAAATAGTAAAAACGCCTCATTTAAAAATATGTACGATTTAATCAATTTTGTTAAAAAAAATGTTAAAGAAAAAACTGGTATAAATTTAGAACTTGAATTGGAAATTGTAAATTAAATGAAGAAAAAAATTTTAGTTTTAGGTGGTGGATATTCAAAGGAGCGTTCAATAAGCCTTAAATCAGCAAATGCTGTTATCAAATCGATTAGAAAAACTTATAAGGTAAAATTTTCTGATCCTCGAGATAATTTTTTGAAAACGATAGAAAGTTTCAAACCAGACGTCGTTTTTAATGCACTACATGGAAGATTTGGAGAAGACGGTTATATTCAATCAATTCTAGAGTCACTAGGCATTAAGTATACTCATTCAGGTGTTAAATCTTCTATGACAGCAATGGATAAAGAGGTATCTAAAAAAATTTTCTTAAAAAATAATATATTGACACCTAAATTCATTAAAATAAAAAATGAATTCGAAAAGATTAATTATAGAAAAATTAAAAGTTACCTTAATTATCCAGTTGTTATAAAGCCTATAAATGAAGGATCAAGTCTGGACGTATTCATCTGCAGCAATAAGTTATCATTATCTAATAAGATTAAAAAGATGAGACATTATAAGGAGGTGCTTATTGAAAAATTCATTCCCGGAAGAGAGATACAGGTTGCTGTAATGGGTAAGAAAGTATTGGGTCCAATTGAACTTAAACCTAAAAGGAAATTCTATGATTATAAGGCCAAATATAACTCTAATGCAAAAACAGAACATATAATTCCTGTGAACTTAAACAAAAAAAATTATAATAAAATTAATAAAATTGCCTTGAAAGCACACAAATTATTAAACTGCAGAGGAATAACTAGATCTGATTTTAAATTCTACAAAAACAAATTTTATTTGCTAGAGCTTAATACTCAGCCAGGAATGACCGATCTTTCATTAGTTCCAGAAATAGCTGCTTACAAAGGTATAAATTTTAATTCATTAATTAATTGGATGATAAAAGATGCATCAAAAAAAAGGTAAAAAAATAAGGTTATTTTTTTACAGTTTGCTACTAACAATATTAACATCCATAAATAATTATAATTTTAATTACAAAAATGTATTTCAAATTCAATATATTTATGTTGATGGATTTTCGGAGAAAAAAAATGAATTGATTAGAAATGATGTTGATAGATTTTATAAAAAAAATATTTTTTTTATAAAAAAAGAATTTTTCTCGGAATTAATTAATAGGCACGATACAAAGTACTTACATGTAAAAAAAAAATTTCCAAATGAAATCTTTATTAGCTTTACTCCTGCAAAACCAACCTGCATAATTGAAATTGAAAATAATCAGATTATTCTAGGTGATAATGGAAAAGTATTAAAGTCTGAAAAAAATAATTATAGTCTACCTTACGTTTCAGGCTCAAGTGATATTGTAAAGATTTACTATGTAGTTGACTTATTAATTAAATCAAATTTAGATTATGACACCATAAAAAAAATAATTTTTTTTAAGAGTGGAAGATTTGATCTTGTTTTAAATAGCGGGACTACCATTAAATTTCCAATTAAATTTAATGAAAAAATAATTAATTATAGTAGTAATTTGTTAAAAGAAAAAAAGTTTGATAGCTCTAAAATCATTGATTTAAGAATTGAAAATAAGATAATAAAATATGAGTAATTCTGAAAAAGGAGACTTTTACTTTGGAGTTTCTGACAAAAAAATTTACATATGTTTTTTTGAAAAAGGAAAAAGTCACTTTAAGGAAGACCTAAATTTTGAAATTCCTGATAGCCTAAACAATGATTTAAATTTTAAGATTATTATAGATTTACTTAAAGAGAATATAAGAAAGATAGAAAAAAAACTGGGTTTTTATTTGAATAGTGGAAATATATCAATACAGTCTAAATCTTATCAAAGCATTTTATTTAGTATCAAAAATATTTTTGACGAAAAAAAACTTGATAAAAAGGTTATAACTAATATTTTGCAAAGCGGTATTCAGAAATTTTATATTAATGAGAAAAATCTAACTATCATCCATATTATTATTAATAAATATATTATTGACGACAAGATATACAATCTTTTTCCAAACAATATTAAATTCAAAAAAATAATATTAGAAGTTGAATTTATTTGCTTAGATAAAAATCTTATTAATAAAGTAAAAAAATTGTTTAATGAATGCAAAATTAATGTAATTAAAATTGTATCACATGATTATGCTAAAAAATTTTTAAAAGACCACTTGGATGATACATTGTGTCTATCTGCTTACAAAGTTCTAAGTGGTATAAATCAATCAGAGGTTTATCTTGAGAATAGTATTTCAAAAAAGGAGGGTATTTTTCACAAGATTTTCAACTTTTTTGATTAATTATTTGTATTCTTTTGTAATATTACTTGTTTTTCCTAAATAATAGTAAACATCTATAAAAGCCGAATGTCAGTTTTAAACCAAAAAACTATTAAAGATAAAATAAAGTTTAGTGGAATCGGTCTTCATTCAGGAAAAAAAGTTTTAATGACTTTGTTTCCAGCACCACCAAACACTGGAATTATATTCAAAAGATCTGATTTAAAAAATAATAATATAATTTATCCAAGTGTATTTAATGTTTCTAGCGCATCTTATTGCACTAAGTTGACAAACGAAAATGGAGTCAGCGTTTCAACTGTAGAGCATCTTATGGCTGCCTTATATGGATTAGGCATAGACAATATTTTAATTGATTTAAATTCTGAGGAACTGCCGATAATGGATGGATCTGCAAAAAATTTTGTAGAGTCCATAAATAAAGTAGGTTTTAACATAA
>MDTG01363156.1_pt1 | contig 17513 bp, 13 predicted proteins | sample 811421 | NCBI WGS metagenome assembly MDTG01 (sample SAMN05326645, study PRJNA326480) | marine metagenome | isolation source: seawater | place: Pacific Ocean: South East | collected 2011
CCGACGATGTGGTGTCCCGCCGGCAGGTCGATGCGGAATAGCGAGGTCGCCACAGGCCAGCTAGCAGGAGTAGGTGGTGAGGCGTCTCGTCGCGGGTCAGACGATCCGCTCGATCGCTTCGATCTTGACCTTGACCGGGCCAGACGGCGACGGCATTTCGCTGACCTCGCCGATGCTCTTGCCGAGGAGACCCTTGGCGAGCGGCGCGCGGTAGTTGATCGTCTGTTCGTCGGTGGCGTCCCACGGGCCGAGCAGGCGGTATTCGAGCGTCTTGCCCGAGCCCTCCTCGACCAGCGTGATCTTTTGTCCGGGCGCGACTGTGTCGTCGGGGATCTGTTGATCTTCGATCAGCTTGGCGCTGCTGATCTCGCCGTCCATCTCTTGGGCGCGCCCGGTCAGGTTGCGCTGCTCTTCCATCGCGGACTCCCACTCGGAGTTCTCCGAGAGGTCGCCGAGCGAGGCGGCCGCGCCGATGGCCTGCGCGTTCTCGGGGATCTTGACGTCCACGAGCACGCGGTAATCCTCCTTGATGCGCTTGAGGCCGTCCTGCGTCGTGAAGATGTATTCGTCCTTCTCCCAGAACGGAATCTCGGGCTCGGCCAGGATGTCTGGGTAGAGGCGGTCGACCGCTCGGTCGAGGTAGGTCTCGATCTCTTGGGGGAAGTCCTCACCCGCGCGCGCCACGATGCCCACATATTGGGCGAGGTCGTCGCGTGAGATGCCGTCGATCGCCTTATCGAGCAGGCCCCGCTTGCCAGTGAGCAGGCTGAGCAGGCGGTTGAGCAGGCGACCGTGCAGTTGGTTGGACTTGCGGTCTTCGTTGAGCACGCGGCCGAGGTGCAGCAGGACGCGCACGATGGTGACGGCGTCTGGGCACGACTCCTGACCTTCGAAGATGCCGTCGCTGTAGTACTTACCGAGAAGGTAGGTCATCAGCGGGTGGCGCTTGGGATACGGCGCGACGCGGTTCCACAGCGCCAAGATCTCGGGGCCGTGTTGGGTCTCGACGAGCTTGTCCGCGACCTTCTCGACGACCGTCGCTGGCCAGTCGGTCAGCGTCGCGACGCACTGCGGGGCCCAGTCGCCGCCGAGGGCCTGCGGCAGCAAGCTGACCGCGTGTTCCCGCGACGCCTGCGTCGCCAGCATGTCAATGCGGGTCGGCTGCAACTGGCCACCCTCTTCCAGCAAGAGCGCGCGGAGCTCCTCGGCTGCGCTGACCGAGGCCTTTCGTCCGTGCTCCTCAAGGAACAGGATCCCGTCGAGGATGTGCGCGTGGCTGGCGCCGCCCTCGGGGTTCGCCTGCTTCTCTAGGAGCGCTTGCTCCAAGGTGTTGCCGGCCAACTCGAGGATCTGCTCGCGGACCTCCGGGTCCTCGGAGCGCTTCACATATTCGCGGAGGACGACGACGCGCTCGCCGAGGTTGTTTTGGTGGTGTAGCGAAGCGCTCGCTTCGTCCACCAAGCTGACGGGCTTCTTGCGCAGCACGAAGATTGGCCGCGTTGTGGTGCCCTCGACCTTCAACCATGGGTCCTTGGTGGCCGCCGTCTTCGCCTTCTTCCACCACGTGGCCCACTTCTTGGTCTCAATGACCGAGCCGGCGAGCTCCTTCTTAACCTGGGTGCTCGTGATGGTTCCGCGGTAGAGGCTAGCGGCGCGCCGGATCATCACAGCGGGCGTGTTGGCCGCCTCGTCCTGCAGCTTCTCCATGTGGAGGAGCTTCATCGCGCGGAGGTCGTCGTTCGCCAGTGGCTTGAAGCTATCGAGCAGCGTGTCCAGCGGGAACGGCGAGCGTCGCCCGGTGCTGAAGTGGACCGTGATCTCCTGGGTCTCAGGGTCAAAGCCCTCGACGATGCCTTCGCCCCAGCCGGCGGCGTGGTAGACGACGTGACCTTCCGTGTATCGACGGAGCTGATCGAACTCCAGCACGGCGCCGACAGTGGCGGTCGATAGACTCGAGCGTTGCTTGAGCACGGGTAGCCACGCGGCTTCTCCGTATTGCCCTTCGATCAGGTCGATGACCTTGTTGACCAGCGCGTCGTTGTGTGCGCTGCTCTGCATGGTGCGGAAGCCCAGCTCCATGGCCGCGGTCTTGTCTCCTTTGTCGACGAGGCTGTCGATCATGGCTGTCGCCATTCCGAGCGCCTTGCTCGCCATGTCCTGTTCGCACAGGGCATCGAGCGTGTCGGCGTAGTTGGAGACCATTTCGGCGTCGGGAGCGCCGGCGGCCTGATTCCAGGCAGCCTCGAGATCTTCGAGGCTTTGAGAGCGGGCAAGATGGACCAGTTCGTGCGTCAACTTCGGACCCGTGGGGTGGCGTGAACGGCGGAAATCGGGCGAGGAACGATACCTGCTCGGCTGCCCGCTCGCCAGCGTTCCGTTGACGAAGAAACTCCGGCCGCCGCGGGGCTGCTCGCCGCGCCGGCGCCTCTGGGGCTACTCAGCGAGCCGCGAGATCAGCGTGTGCACGCTGTTGGACGAGCAGGACTCGTCGTAGGCGGCTAGCGAGACCTCGTCCAGCGAGTCCTCGTCGGCGACCAGGATGACGTAGAACTCCTGGCCGTATTGCTGCCGGAAAGCCGCGATCTTCTTCAGGATCGCTGCTTTGGGGTCCTCGATGGCTTCGATGACGACTCCCTTGCCCTCCCGTCCGCGCCCGCGCAGGACGATCATGGGTGCATATGCGGCGACGCGGTCGTTTTCGTAGCGGATCTCGTAGTGGCGCGGGCTGTGGCTGTGGACCACGCCTGCCCGGCTAAGGCGGTTGCAGAGGTCTTGCTCAAGCCTGCTGGACAGCAGGCGGCCACCGCAGCGCCCGAAGCCGCCGCCGCCGCCGCCGTGGGCCATCAGGGGGTTGTCGTCGTCGACGCTGGCGATAGCGCGGGGAAGGAAGATCGAACGCTCCTTCGTCTTGGACTTCGTCCCAGCAGGACGGGCCTTGCGGCTCGCAGGCGCCGCGGAGCGTGAGGAAGCTTTCTTGGCGGCCTTTTTGGCAGGTCCCTTCTTGGTCGTCTTTTTGGCGGCAGGCTTAGCCTTTCCGGCATTTGCCTCGGCGGACGTATGGGACTTCTTGGCGGCCTTTTTCTTAGGAGGAGCTGTCGTGGACTTCGGTGCCATGGGGCTGAGCGGTGACGGCCTCGCCAAGTCCCCTGACGTCTTGCGCTCGGACGCAAAACTACTGGTGCGCCAGGGAAGGTAGCCCTCCACGGGCAGGAGAAGACGATCACCAAAAGTAAGGGGCGACCATAGCAGAATTAGGCGAAGCCGGAACCCCCGCAGACTCGCCTTGGGATCGACGATGCGATAGCCCAGGGTGCAACCATGGGCCAAACATCATCGGATCGCGTCTTCACACCGGCGCTGCTGACGTTCTTGTTGCTCGTCGCGGGCGTGCTCGGCGGGTCGTTCGCGTCGCGCCATCCCACCCCGGACCTTGAGGGCTGCGTCGAGTTACTCGCTGACGGCGACCTCGATCGCGAAGAGCGCGAGCGTATCCTGCTCCGCCTGATGGATTTGGCCGAGGGAGGCCCGAGGCGCGCGCGGGTCGCGGGCTGGCTGGCGGCGCTCTCGCTGCAGCAGCGCGCCCGCTTCGCCGCGATCGGGGAGAGTCTCGGCGACGCCTGGCAAATGCCCGACGCCGAGGCGCGCTGGCTCGACCTGGGAGACCCCCTGCTCGCGAACGTGTTACGTGCTTGTCGCCTCGAGATCGAGTCGGCCGACGTCGCTCGGGCCGTCTGGGACCAGGTGGCGGCGCAAGCGCGCATGGTCAACAACGGCCTCGCCGCAGCGCTCGCCAAATCGTCGCTAGAGCGGCTGCGTTAGCGTCTATGCCGCCGGCAAGCCGCCCGCCGCTCAGTCCAGCTCAAGCCCGCGCTCTTCTTCTTCGGTGATGCCTTCGCCGAACGAGCTGCCCAAGTAGACCCGGCGCACCTGCTCGTCCGCGACCACGCTCTGCGCGTCGCCGTTCGCGATCACTTTGCCTTGATTGATGATGTAGGCGCGGTGGGTGATGCGCAGCGTCGCGATCACGTTGTGCTCCGTGATCAGGATCGCGATGCCGGACCGAGCGAGCGCCGCCAGGATCTGCTGGATCTCCTCGACGGTGATCGGGTCGACGCCCGCAAAGGGCTCATCCAACAAGAGCAGGTGCGGCTCGGTCGCGAGCGCGCGCGCGATCTCTAGCCGTCGCTTCTCGCCACCTGACATGGTCTCTGCGATCGAGTCGGCGACGTGCAACAGCTGGAGGTCCTGCATCAACTCATGAGCGCGGTCTTCGCGCTCGGACCTCTTCAGGCCGCGCGCTTCGAGCACGCAGCGGATGTTGTCGATCGCGGACATCTTCTTGAAGACCGACTCTTGCTGCGCGAGGTAGCCCAGTCCTCGGCGCGCGCGCCGATACATCGGCTGCTTGGTCACGTCTTCGCCGTTTAGCGAGACCGATCCTTGATCTGGTGAGATCATGCCGACCACCATGCGAAAGGTGGTGGTCTTGCCTGCTCCGTTAGGCCCGAGCAGGCCGACGATCTCGCCCTCGCGGACGCTGAGGCTCACCTGATCCACGACGCGGCGGCCGCGGTATGCCTTCACCAAGTCGTGGGTCTGAAGGATCTCTGCGCGCGCGTCAGGGGGCGCGGGCTCGTCGTCGTGGAGCGGCAGTTCTTCGATGCTCATCGGTGGGCCGGCCAGTTGTGGAGGTCTTCGTGGAGCGCTCGGTCGACCGGGCGCCCCCGGCGCGGCGCCGATGACGCGGCGGCGGCGTGGCGCACAGCAGAGCGGCGAGGTCTGGGTCCAGGGCGTGTCACGTGCTTATGAGGGGATGCGTCAAAGACGCGCCTAGAGTGTCCGGCGTCTCAGCGTTCGGCGCCAGCATGTTCCACGCGGTCGCGGTGGTTCCACGCTGTCTGGGTCGTCAGTGGTAGCCGTATTCAGAGAGGTCTAGGCCGCATAGCGCGCTCAGCGCCGCGTTGCTCTCGCGGTAGCGGTCGCCGACGCGCGCTTCTACTTGCGCGGCGAGTCGCGTCATGAGGCGGCGACTGCGCGCCTCGCTGAAGAACCGTGAGAGCATCCGGAACGCGGCGTCTGCGACTCGCTGCGCGCTCGGCGTCGCGAGCGGCGAGTAGCCGTTCACTGACGTGTGGCGGCGGAAAAGGTTCAACCACCTGAGCGCGTGGGCCGCGCTCGGTCGATGGTTGGCGTTCACCTTTTCGTCGAACTCGCTCGCCTGGACGTCCATGGTTCTTCCTGCGATGCGTTCTAGCGGCTCTAAGAACCGCCGCGGCTCGGTCGCGAACATCTCATACGGCAGGATCGTCACTCGCTCAGCGCCCCAGAGCTGGCGGTAACGCTGGACCAAGGGCAAGAAGTCGATGTTGGCGAACGAGAAGCCTGGTACGCGGCGGTCGTAGCGGTCTCGCATATATGAAGCGAGAGACCCCGTGCCGCCGATCGAGAGATATTGGAAGTAGCAGGAGAGCGTCAGAGCGCGCTGCTCGCGGATGACGATCAGGACGCGCGCGTCTGGGAAGTGGTCATAGAGCGACCCGGCGATCCGCGCGGCGTCGAAGCCTCCGGAGTGCGGGTTCCCGGAGAGGCGCTCGTCGGACAGGACGGGCGTCCCCGTTTGTCCGCGGGTCGCCTGCTCGATCTCTGCGATCGCAGCGGTGACGTCGGCGCGATTGTTCGAGAAAGCAGAGGGGTGAGCACCCACGTCGCCGCAGACAAAGTGATCGGTGAGCGCGCGGGGTCGCTCGGGCTCTGCGGCGAACGGATAAAACGCCTCGCAGTCGGGGTTGAAGAAGACGCGCTGTTGCAGCCAGGTCGTCGCCGTCTTGTGGTAACCGATATGGATCAACATGCGTTGATGGCCTGCTTGCCGGTCTTCCTCGGCGCGCTAGGTCGGGCCGCGCCAGCGGTCGAGGTCGCTCATCGCACGACGCCCGCGCGGCCGGGCCACGCGTTCCCGAAGATCCAGCTCAGCGGTCGGATTGGATAGAAGACGACTAAGGCCCTGCCCTCAACGTCTCGCCGGGCGACGAACGAGATGCCCTTGGCGTTGTAGGTGTCCTTGGCCTCGAAGACGCTGTCAGGGTCGTCGTCGGCCGCGTCGGGTTTGACGAACGACACCTTCTCGCCCCAGCGCGGCCCCACCTTTGCGCTCAGGCGCAGGATCTCGCCGTACTCGTCGATCATCACGATGGCGTCCTCGCTGGGCAGGCCGATCGGGGTCTCGTCGCGGTCCGGCGGGTTGCCGAGCGGCATTGCGCGCTTGTTGCCGCGGATCGTGCGCACGGCGTCCGGGCTGTCCATCGGGACGACGTTGTCGTCGGCGTCGACCGCGATGGTGATCGCTGTCCAGCCGCGGGAGTCGATCGACTGGCGCACGTTGTCGCCGAGCATGTAGTAGTGCCCATCGGGGACCTCGATGATCTCCGGGGCCTTGTCGCGCGCGTAGTGCTGGTCTCGGTCGACGCGCACGTTGTCGAGCGCGATCTTGCCTTTGCTCGTGCAAACGAACTGGGGAGTGACGCGCTGTCCGGACGCGGGCTGCGCGCCCTCGACGACACAGCCTTCGCGGCAGTGCCACTGGTCGCAGTCCCAGCGCGCCAGCTCGACGTCGTCCTGCCACGCTATGAGCCGGTCGTCGACGTGCGCGAACGCCAGCCTCGTAGTTTGATTGGGTTGGATGGAGATGTTGAAGGCATCCGAGCGGCCGAGGACTTTTTTGTTGCCGTCGCGCACTTCGACGCGGGAGTTATCCCCTTCAAAGACCATCGCGTAGACGAGCTTGGGCTGCCCGGGTCGCAGCACGGCTACTTCGAGAGCGAAGGCGCGAGGGGCCTGGGTCGCGGTCACGTCGGCGCTCAGCCGGACATCTGGGCAGATCTCTAGCGGATAGCTGCCTTGTGTCTTTTCGCGGATGCTGGCGGCTACGTTGCTCGGGTATCCGTCCCAGACGGCGTCGATCAACCCGCCGTCGGCTTCGTCGCGGAAGTAGAGCTTCGCGGATTTCCCGCCAGGCTCGAGCGTGAACCCGGTCGGGGTCTCCTTGGCGACCCTGCTCGGCGAAGCGCCGAACACTTGGCCGAGTGACTTCGTCTCCGAGCGCGCGTCGCGGCGCAGCGGGAAGACGTTCTTCCACATCGCTTGCTGCAGATCGTCCGGCTTACGCAGCGTTGTGAAGTCGGCTGCGGCGCCTTCGCCTTCGACTTGATAGACGTTGCCACCGGCGATGGTCAAGCGGTCGCCTGGCATGCCGACGATGCGCTTGACGTAGTTCTGGTTCTTCTGCAGCGGGTATTTGAAGACCGTGATGTCCCAGCGCTGCGGCTCTCGGAAGGTCTGGATCAGCTTGTTCACCAGGATGCGGTCATAGACGCCCGCCTCGGTGCTGCCCATCAGGGTCGGCTGCATCGACGAGGTCGGGATCTGATAGGCCTCGATGCAGAACCACTTCAGCAGCACGGCAGCGAGGATCGCGACGCCGAACGCCTCGAGGTTGTAGCGGACGGGGCCAACCAGGACCGGCTTCTTGACCTTCTTGACGTTGTTCATGGGCGGGCTGCGCTCGGCGTCGAATGGTAGGGGGGCGTCGCCGTGGGGTAAACGTGTTCGGGCGCGGAGTCGGTAAGAGGACGAGCCCGCCCCCGTGAGATGTGTCGTGCCCGGGTGCTGTCTCGTGGTCTGCGCCGGCTGCGCGTCGACGTGGTCGTTGCGCAGCGCGCTTAGGTGGAGTCGGTCGTCGCTCTGCGGCCGCCGTCTCCTGCTTACGGTTTCTTCGCGTGCACGCGCAGCTGGTTGAACTTCAGCAGCGGTGAGTCGACGGGGAAGCGACGCACGGACTGCCACTCGAAGCCTGCTTCGCTGATCGCGCGGCGCAGATCTTCCTCGGACCAGAACCGCATCTCGAAGGTGTCGTCCATCGGCGGGTCTGCCGGCGCTCCAGTAACGTCTTCAGGCATCTGGAACAAAAAGTCGCCGCCGGCGCGCAGCGCCCGGAAGGCGTCGCTGAAGTAGCTCGCTGTGACGTGCCGCGGCGTGTGCTGGAGCACGATGTGCGTGAAGATGATGTCGACGCTCGCGTCGTCGACGGGAAGCGAGAAGCCGTCGCCTTCGACGAACCGGGCGTTCGGTATGTGCGCCAGCCGCTCGGTGGCCTTGCGCACCATCTCACCGCTGACGTCGACGCCGACGAGCGCGCCGACGTGCGGCGCCACAAACTCGTCCATGCGGCCGATGCCGCAGCCAATGTCGAGGACGGTCTTATCCTTCGTCAGGAGGTGTTGGAGGCCCTCGAAGTAGAGCTCGACGTCTCGCTGACCGGAGCCTCGAAAAGCGTCGCCCTGATCCGGGTCGGCGCTGGCGATGTAGTAGGCCGCGTCCTCGACCGCGCGACGGTTCCAGTCCCCTTTCATGTCGAGCTGGTCACGGGTGCGGGCCGCTTCGCTCACGTCTTCGTCATCGGGCGTGGCCATGGCGAGACGATGCCCGCAACGCCGCGCGCGCGCCAGCGTTCTCTCCTAAGCGCCGCGGGCGCAGCGCGCGTTCACGTCACTTGCTGTCGTCGCTGCTGCGTAGGACGGACAGGAACGCCTTCTGTGGGATCTCTACGCTGCCGACCATGCGCATGCGCTTCTTGCCCTTCTTCTGCTTCTCCAGCAGCTTGCGCTTGCGCGAGATGTCGCCGCCATAGCACTTGGCCGTGACGTCCTTGCGCATCGCAGAGATATTCTCGCGCGCGATAAACTTGCCGCCGATCGCGGCCTGCAGCGCGACCTCAAACTGGTGCCGCGGTATCTCTTTGCGCAGCTGCTTGAGGATCTTGCGACCGCGCTGCTCAGCCTGGTCCTTGTGGGTCAGGAACGACAGGGCGTCGACCTCTTCGCCGCTGACCAAGATCCGAACCTTGACGAGGTTCGAGGCCTCGAAGCCCTCGACCTCGTAGTCCATTGTCCCGAAGCCGCGCGTTAGCGACTTCAGCTGGTCGTGGAAGTCGAAGATGATCTCGGCGAACGGGATGCGGAAGCCCAGCATCACGCGCTCCTTGCCGTAGTAGTCCGTCGAGACGTAGACGCCGCGCCGCTCGGTGCAGATCTTCATCACGGCGCCGACAAACTCGCTCGGCACGACGACGTTGACGCGCGTGATTGGTTCTAAGTAATCGTCGATGAAGGTGCCGTCTGGGAGGTCGCTCGGCGAGTGGATCTCCTTGACCTCGCCGTCTGTCAGCTGCACGCGGTAGCGCACGCTCGGCGCGGTCTGCACGATGTCCATGTCCTCCTCGCGCTCTAGGCGCTGCTGGATGACCTCCATGTGCAGGAGGCCGAGGAAGCCGCAGCGGAAGCCGAATCCGAGCGCGTCTGAGGTCTCTGGTTCGTAGGTGAAGGAGCTGTCGTTGATGCGCATCTTCTCGAGCGACTTGCGCAGGTTGTCGAAGTCGCTTGGCACGGTTGGGTAGAAGCCGCAGTAGACCATCGGCTTCGGCTCTCGGAACCCGGGCAGCGCCTCGCAGCGGAGGTCTGCAGCCTTGTGCGTCACCGTGTCACCGACGATGACGTCGGCGAGCGTTTTGATGTTGGCGACGACGTAGCCGACCTCGCCGGCGCTCAACTTCGGGAAGGCCTCCATCTCTGGCGTCAGCTTGCCGACCTCAAGCACTTCCTGCTCGGTCTCCGTCCCGAGCATGACGATCTCGTCGCCCTTCTTGATGACTCCGGACATGACGCGCACGTAGATAACGACACCCCGGTAGTCGTTGTAGACAGCGTCGAACATCAGGGCTTGCAGCTTGCCTTCGGGGTCACCGGTCGGCGGCGGGATCTGCTTGACGATGGCGTCGAGCACTTGCTCGCACTGCAGCCCGGTCTTCGCCGACACCGCGATGGCGTCCTCGGCGGGGATGCAGATGGCGTCTTCGACCTGCTGCGCGACGTGGTCAGGGCGGGCGTGCGGCAGGTCCATCTTGTTGAGGACCGGGACGACTTCAAGCTCGGCCTGCTCGGCGAGGTGGGCGTTGACGACCGTTTGCGCCTCGACGCCTTGCGATGCATCGACCAAGAGCAGCGCGCCTTCGCACGCCTGCAGCGACTTGAGCACCTCGTAGTTGAAGTCGACGTGCCCGGGCGTGTCGATCAGGTTGATCAGGTAGGTGTCGCCGTCGGGGGCGCGGTAGTTCATCGAGACCGCGCGCGCCTTGATGGTGATGCCGCGCTCGCGTTCGAGCTCCATGTTGTCGAGCAGCTGCTGTTTCATGGCGCGCTTCTCAACCGTGCCAGTGATCTCGAGCAAGCGGTCGGCGAGCGTCGACTTGCCGTGGTCGACGTGCGCGATGATGCTGAAGTTGCGGATCAGGCTTGGGTCGGTCACGTGGGTGCTGCTCGCGGCGGGCTGTTTTGGGGCTCAGTCTCTGGCGCTCGTCTGATCAGCGCGGTGAGATCTGGGCGAAGCATGGTAGGCCTCCACGGCTGGCGGGCAAGCAGGTATGGCTGTCAGGGCGCGCTGAGCGCCACATCGGCGGGCATCGCTTTGGCTGCCAGCGCAATCTGCAGCCTCGGAACGTGCTTGCTAGGCGCGCGTCTTTGGCGGGCGCTCCCTTACCCGCCGCGCGCTGTTCTCCGCGCCTAGTCGCGCGCATGACATGTTGTCCGGGGCGGCCGCAGTATTACCTGCCTCGGCGACCAAGCGGCGATCGTCGTCGCCGCCCAGCCCCTCAGGTGCGCGCGGCCGATGGAGCGGCCGCCCCGTGATGCGTTGACCGCCGCGCTGTTCACCTCACTGCTTGGGTGACTTGCTGGTGTTGATGACCCGGAAGTCGCCGATCCCGTTGTTGACGTCTACTAGGCCGGTGACCCGCGAGCTGACGGTGCCGCTGACATCCACGAGGCCGCTCACTTTGGTGCCGATGCTGCCGCTCACCGCCGTCGTTACGTCGCCAGTCACCCCGACATCGCCGCGGATCGCAGCGTTGACGTCACCTTGAACCAACGAAGAAACCGCGCCGCTCACGCCAACATTGCCGCTGACCTCTACAGGGCCGCCAAGCTGGATGCTGTTTGCGACGCCGACGTCGCCCGTGACGCCGACAGCGCCGCTCACCGCGGCGCCAACGTCTCCACCGATGCGGCAGAGCTTACCGTCCATCATCGATACCGCGACGTGCCCGGTGACCATCATGAGGAGGGCGAGGGCCAAGGCGCGTGTTGCGAGCGAGATTCGTTTCTCAAGCTTCTCCATCTACGGATGCTAACAAGTTGATTCATCTCGTGAGCAGGTCGGTCATCGCCATCGACACGCTGCTGGCGTTGGAGCCGGTCAAGGGAGCGGGCGCGGCTCCCGTGACGCAGCCGCGCTGGATGTCACCGCGGCCGCTGTCGTCGCAGCGCCGCCCGCGATGGCTGGCGAAGCGGCGCAGCGCGACGCGATCACGTGAACCCTCGGTGCCGTCGCGGTTGCGGGTTCACGCCGAGGTCTCGGTCTTGGGCGCCGCCGCAGTCATTGCAATGATTCATTGTGCATCTACAATGGTCGCGCCGCCGGGCGGGTCGCCTGGGCCTGACACCATTGCTTCGATGGGATCGTTGCAACGTCATTTGCAGCAATGCCTTTTGTCGAACTCGTTCCGTTCCTAACGGTGCTCGTGATCGCTAGCCTCGGGCTCGCGAGCGTTGCGCTCTCGTTGCTCGTGTGGCGACGGCGTGGATTGGTCGCTCGCGGCGCTCAGGATCGCGCGGGCCGATGTTACCGGTTGGGCCTCCCGCTCGCGGTCTGTGGCGCGCTGTTGGTCCTCGTCTCGCTTTGTCTGCGCGCTTTCTTCCCGCACCAGGGCGAGCTCTTCTTGCGCGACGCCGTCGTCGTCCGCGCCGACAGCACCCGCGGAGCGCCGGTTATTTCGAACGCCGCGCAGCATCAAGCCGGCGACGAGATGGTCTCTTTCGTCCGCCGCGGCCAGCACGCTGAGATCGCAGCGCTGCGGCTCAAGCGAGAGCGGATCGACAACGACGCGGCGCGGTTGTCGGAGGCGCCCTACCAAACCGACGCAGCCGTGGTCCGTCGAGAGCTTGAGATCGCGACCGAGCGCCGAGCGCTGGCGCAGCGGCGGTCGATGCTCGAGATCGAACACCGGCGCCTCGCGCAGGTCCTCCAGAGTGACCTCTTGGACCGGCGGATCCGCCGTCATGACGTCAAGGCGCAGCTCGGTGAGTATGACGGCAAGTTGCAGCGTATGTCGGCCTTGTTGAACTACGACACGATCTTGGTCGAGCAGAGCCGCGAGCTACACGAGAGTGAATTCATCTCTCGGGCGAGCCTAGCCAAGCAGCAGCGGGATACCCAGGTCTCCGCTGCAGAGCGTCAACGCCTGCAGGTCGAGCGTGTAGAGAAGCAGGGGCTACTCGAGGCGCTAGATCGCGGGATCGCGAGCCTAGAGACGTGGCTCGTGGAGCACGACGGGCGCGTCGCTTTGACGACTTCGAAGCTCGACGAAGAGTCGGCGAAGCTAGAGAGCGAACAGCAGGTTTGGGTTAAGCAGAGCGAGAACGAGCGCCTCCGCTGTATCCGTGATCGGCAGTCAGAGCAGCGCGAGCTCATGATCCGCCGGCAGGAGTGCGACGCGAGCTTGGAAGGGATCGCGCGTCGCTCCTCCGTGGTCGCGCCGTTTCAGGGCACGGTCATCTATCGCCACGAGGCGCCTGGCGCCGCGCAGACCGGGGAGCCGATCGTGCTCTTCGGGGCCGAAGGATTCGTTCGGGCTCGCTTCCGCATGAGCGAGTCCGAGGCTGCATCGCTTCAGGCGGCTGGCGTGGTCCCGCTGATGGTGACGACGGATGGTCTGCTGGACCCGCGCGTCACCGGGATCTTCGTCGAGACCTCGCCGCTGGCTCACGAGGCCGGCATGGTCATGGCCGAGCTTTCTTGCGCGGTGACGCACACGCAGGCCCGCGAGCTCGCCGTCAACGGTGCGCTCACGTCACGGCTTCTCTGGGCGCCCAGCCTCTTCTCCGACTGGTTCTTCTTGCTCGGCTTCGCCGGTCTCAGCTGTGGTTTGCTGATGTTCTTGCGGCCAGGCAAGCATCAGCGCGCCTCCGACGTCCTGCCGTTGACCGCGTCGCCAGCAGAGGCGACCCCGGCGCCCAACGCGACCAAGCCCGTCACGACGGATGTAGAGCTGGACCAACGGCATCGACAAGCGTGTCGGCGTGTCGAAGATCGTCGAACAACAGACGACCGCCGATCAAGAGGCTGTCGCCGACGCAACGCTATACGCGTCACTTCGGAGCGGCGCGCGAACGGATGCCGCCGCGTCGCCGATCGACGCATAGCTAGTGATCGCCGCGTGGAATCGGGTCAATGACGACCCTAGGTCTCCCTTCGCCGTCGGTCGCGTCACGTCTAGGGTCGCGTTACTACGTAGAGCTAGTGCTCTATGGCGTCTGCTGCGTGCTCGCGGGTTTCCTGGGGTTGGCGGCATCGGCTCTTCTCATGCAAAAGGCCGCCGAGAGTCTGGCTTCCGGCGGGTTCGGATTTGTGCAGCCGCTGGTCCTCGCGCTGCTCGTGATGGCCTTTGGGCTTCGCTTCTCGGCGTTCTTGGCGATGGGCTTTATCAGCCACGCTCGCGACGCGCGCCGTCAACCTTTCACACCGCAGCAGTGGCCGTTGGTGTCGATCTTGGTGCCTGCATATAACGAGGAGGAGACGATCGAAGCGGCGCTCGCGTCTTTGCTCCAGCTCGACTATCCGAACTACGAGATCGTCTTCGTCGACGACGGTTCGTCAGACCGCACTCTGTCGCTCGCGCGCGCCTTCGATAATCGCGGTGAGGGTGTCGATGTTCACGTGCACGGCAAGGCGAACGCCGGAAAGTGGAGCGCCCTGAACTTGGCCTTCCGGCTCGCGAAGGGCGACTTTGTCCTGTGTATCGACGCAGACTCGAGGCTCGACCCCGACTCACTCGAACACTTGGTTCGCGCGATGCTTCGAGGCGAGAACATCGGCGCTGTCGCTGGGCAGATCCGCGTGCGGAACCGTGGTTCGGTCCTCACGCGGCTTCAAGCGCTCGAATACTTGAACTGCAACGGGACCTTGCGCGCCGCGCAGACACTAACCGGCGACGTCTTGGTCGTGCCCGGTCCGCTCGGGCTGTTTCGGCGATCGGCGCTCCAGGCGGTCTGGGAGCGTCTTGGAGGCGGCCGAGATTTCGACGAGTCACAGGGCCAGTATGCGGGGCCGTATGAGGACGACACCTTCGCGGAGGATTTCGATTTATCGATCGGGCTCCGCTCGCTGGGTTACTTGATCACCTACGAGCCGCGCGCGTTGTCTCATACCGAGGCGCCTGTGACCGTCCTGAGGTTGCTCAACCAGCGTTACAGGTGGCAGCGGGGATCAATCCAGGTGCTGCGGAAGCTACGCCAGCGCGCGCCAAGTAATCCTTCGCCGCTAGGTGCGCGATTCGTCGCATGGGTGTTCGCGACATATGTCTTGGATCTCATCATGGTCCCGCTGTGGCTCTTGTTCGGCTTGCCCTTTGTCGCGGTGACGATCGCCGAAGGAGGCGCGGTCGGTCAGCGTCTGTTTGAGTTTTTTATCACGTGTCAAGGCATCAACCTGTTGCTGGCTCTCTGCTACGCGAGCACGCACGGTGACAGCAAGCGTGTCGCGATGATCTTGCCGCTCAAAGACCTCTACCAGACCTTCGTTTTGCAGGGCATCTTGGCATTCGTGGTGTTCGACGAGATCCGCGGGGCGCCGATGCGGTGGTCCTAGACGCCGAACGGCGCGCGAATCCGCGCGGCGGGTTCGCCTAGCGTTCGTTCGATGCTGGCTGACCGTCCAGGGCGACGCGCGCTGCGAAGAACATCCACATCGCGATGCCGCAGAATTTCAGCCCCTCTTCAAACAACTGCGTAATGGTGTAGCGGACCGGCACCATGTACTGGATGAGGTCGGACAAGATCGAGCCGCCGAGCAGCGCGGCGGCTGCAAAGAACGCGAACGGCTCAATGCGCAAGATGCGTCCAAGGTGTCGAGCGGCGAGCACCATCGTGATGACTGCGTAGAAGCCGTAGCAGATCCGCTGGTCGACGTAGCGGTCGTGGATCATGAAGAAGTCATCGAAGCCGAGCGCTAGCGACAAGGTGCCGAGCCACAGCAGGAGCTCCCGGTTACCGCTAGCGGCCGTGTGGCGGAGGAGCGTCGCGAAGAAGCAGATTGACCCCGCCGCTACCCAGGCTGCGTTGCCGATGCTCGACAGGAAACCCCAGAAGCTAGACGTGTTGCTCAGCTGCGCCGGGTCGCGGAGGATTTGCGTCACCGAGAAGCCGTTGAGGTGCATCACGCCGACGCTGACGACGTAGAAGAGCATCGCAGGCATGAAGCAGGTGATCAGGATGAACCCTGCCCGTCTCGCGTTGATCGCTGTCAGGATTCTCGTAGGTCTTTGCTGGTGTGGTCGAGATCCAGTCATGGCTTGGGGGCGTTCAGGAATCCGGCGGGAGGCGCATCGCTGAGCGGCAATAAAAGGTCAAACGAGAGGATGTCCGCGGGGCCTTACACTGGCAACGAGAGAGTCGAACAGCGCGCGGAATGTCCCGACTCCTCGCAGTCGCTGCGAACCAACATATGTATGGACGTAATCGTGGCGCGCCGTCTGTCGACCTCTCGTCACGAGGCACTCTGTTGGCCACCTACAGGCAGCGCGCAGGCCAGCCGTTGCCTTCCTCCAGCGACTGGCCGCTCTGACGGCTGACGTCGTCAGTTTTGTGCCGCGTATCTTCTCGTACCTAGAGGCGAGGATGTGCGCGAGAGGTGGTCCGTGCCTTGGTCATGCGGGACAATGTGCTGACGCCTGTACTTCATCGCCTATGTTGGTCGTGCACGGGTTGCTGCTAGATGTTTAAGATCGCCAATAGAGGCTACTCGGTTGTCGCTGCGTGCTCATTTGCCGTCGGCGTCACGGCTATCGTCGCGTTACTGGCCGCGGAGAAGTTCTATTGGACGGGTAGCACGATTTTCTCCGAAGGTCGCCCAGACTTCAGCGGTGAACGCGTCGCACGGAGCGCGCTCATTTTCGCGGCGTTGGCGTTGATCTTGGGGAGCTTGAAAGGCGCGGGTACGTTGCGGATCGCGCTTTCGGAAGGGCGCGACGACCCGCTGGAAAACGTCAGCATGGGGAGCACCTTGGCCTTGAGCGTCGTGTGCACCGCGCTCTTCGTCTCGACGCCTTCGGCTTTTAGCAGGGCTTCGGAGGAAGACGGTTTGGTGGAGTGGGCGTCGGCGGGCCTGCTGTTCGCGAGCTCGCTCATCTTCGTGGTCAACTTCCTGCGACACCGTAAGAGCTCGAGCGTGCCTCGCTGGGCGGCGTGGTGGCTGCTCGCCTTCGCCTTCGTGTTCTTCGTCATCGGCATGGAGGAGGTGTCCTGGTTCCAGCGAGTCCTCGGGATTAAGACGCCGGCGATGTTCGGGGAGAACCTGCAGCGCGAGATGAACCTGCACAACTTCGCCGGCAACCAAGTTGAGAATGCGTACTACTTGGGGGCGTTCGCATTCCTCGTCGTCGCGCCGCTGCTGCGGTCGTTGTTCTTCGCGTCCAGCGACAACTTCTGCCTGCAAAACCTTGCGCCGGCGACGTGGCTCGTCGTGCCTGGCGCCGTGGCCTGCGCCTACAACTACGACATGTGGGACGTCATCTTTATCCAGATGGCTTTCTTCGGCGCCGTCGTCACGCTCGCCATGATGGCGACGATGTGCGCGCGGACGCGCGACCGCGTCACGTTGGTCGCCGCGTTGCTCGTCGTCCTCGTGAGCCAATTCATCTACATCAACCGCGGCGAAGACTACGCGCGGATCTGGGAGATCACCGAGTACAAGGAGTTGTTTATCCCGCTCGGCTTCTTCTGGTATGCGGTCAGCGTCTACAGCGCCGTTCGACGCGCGTCCCATCGCGTCCCCTGAGCGGAGCGCTCCTTCGGCCTGCGCGTGGGCTCGTTAGCCCCAGTTAAATTCGCGCCCGATCTGCTCGAATAAGGCGATGTTGTGCGGCCGATAAAAGTCGTGCAGTACTTCGATGATGTCGTCGTATTCACGTTTGTTGTCGACACGGCTGGTGTTGCTGGCCGTTGGCTTGAGCGCCTCGGCGCGGACGCCAAGGAACTCGCAGATCTTCGCGACGGTCGGTTCGAAGCGTTCGCGCAGGTCGCGGTCCTCCAAGAACAACAAGTTCTCTCGCGGGAAGAGCGCGAGGTAGCGGTCAATCTGCTGTCGGTAGAGCCCGCGTTTTACGTAGCTGACAGGGTCGCTTGCGTAATCGTCGGAGTCTATTGCCGCGAGGCTCTCCTCGATAGCTTCACGGAAAGAGCGGGGGTCGTGCCGCCGAGCTATGCGTGCTTCGAAGTGATGGTGATACATTGTCCACGCGGAAAGGGCTCGAGCCGCAGGTTCGCGGAGCATCACGATCAGCTTTACGGTGGGGTCATACCGGTAGATGCGTTCGGCAGCCTTTGGATGGAACAGATAGCGAGGCGAGG
>MDTG01195657.1_pt1 | contig 17512 bp, 17 predicted proteins | sample 811421 | NCBI WGS metagenome assembly MDTG01 (sample SAMN05326645, study PRJNA326480) | marine metagenome | isolation source: seawater | place: Pacific Ocean: South East | collected 2011
GACGCATGGATGTTTGATTTTACTTTGACCCGTCGGGCAATCCCCCGACCTCCTCTCAATCCGATTCCGACGATGTCGTCCACCAAGACCAACGCCACCGCGAAACCCACTGGGAAGTCTGCCTCCGCCAAGAAGGAAATCATGGAGAACTTCTTCATGAAAAAGGCCCAAGGCCAGCGCGAGCACGAATTCGCGAAAGGCGTGAACACTGCCGCGGAAGCAGCCCTGCGCCCCTTGAAGGGCCAGGTCCTCTAACCCAAAGCCATGCAAGCCCCTCTGCGCATGCCCCCTGCCTTGAAGGCGGGAGACTGCGTGATGGTGGTCGCCCCTGCGCGCTTCGCCACGGAACCCCAGCTTCAGGCGGCGGTCCGGTGGCTCGAAGGGTGGGGACTTCAAGGGGTGATGCACCCCCATTCTTCGGCCAGGCAGAACCAGTTTGGCGGCAGCGATGCCGAGCGAATCGACGCCTTCAATGCCGCCCTTCGCGCCCCATCTGTTCGGGCGATTTGGGCCATTCGTGGCGGTTATGGATGCACCCGCTTGCTTCCTCACTTGGACGCCGATGCATTCTTGAACGACCCCAAATGGCTGGTCGGGTTCTCCGACGTCACCGCCTTGCACGGTTGGGCGTCGAACCTGGGCGTGGCCTCGGTGCACGCCCCGGTACTCAACACCGTGCCTTCCACCCCTGAGGAAGACCTGCTCGCCTTGAAGTCCCTGTTGTTCTCAGGAATGGCGTCTTCTTGGCAGGGGGAGCGGAGGGTCGTGGGTGGCAACCTCTCCGTGCTCTACGCGCTGTGCGGCACCCCGTACATGCCTCCCTTGCAAGGGCGATGGCTGCTGCTGGAGGACCTTGACGAGTACCTCTACCACGTGGACCGCATGCTCGTTTCCCTGAAGCAAGCGGGGGTTTTCCAGCAAGTTGAGGGGGTGCTCGTCGGATCATTTGATGGGTTGCGGGACAACACTGTGGCCGACGGCCAATCGGTCGACAACCCTTTTGGCGAGACGCTGGAGGACATGATTCGCGAGCACGTGGGGTCGTTGGGCATTCCCGTGGAATGGGAGGTTCCGGTGGGCCATGGCGCAAGGAACCACCCTTGTTTGTTGGGTTAAGCCTGAGGCGATTTGCCGGGGGGACGTTGGGTGTACCTTTCGGCCATGTTTGGAAGCATCAAAGACCAATTGACCCAGGAGCTCGCGGACATCGAAGCGGCAGGACTCTACAAGCGGGAACGCGTGATCACCTCCGCGCAGGACGCGGAAATCACCCTGGAGGATGGCAGCAAAGTGCTCAACTTTTGCGCGAACAACTACCTGGGATTGAGTGCCCACCCACGCGTGGTGGAGGCGGCCAAACGGGCCATTGACACCCATGGGTTTGGCATGTCCAGCGTGCGCTTCATCTGCGGCACCCAAGACATCCACAAGGAACTCGAGCGACGCATCGCCGAGTTTCACCACACCGAAGACACCATCCTGTACGCGGCGGCCTTCGATGCGAATGGCGGGGTGTTTGAGCCGCTTCTGACCAAGGAAGACGCCATCGTCAGCGACAGCTTGAATCACGCCTCAATCATTGATGGGGTGCGCCTGTGCAAGGCCGCGCGCTACCGTTACGCGAACAACGACATGGCCGAGCTCGAGGCGCGGCTTCAAGAGGCCCGTGCCAACGGCGCACGAAACATCGTGGTGGTCACCGACGGGGTGTTCTCGATGGATGGCTACGTCGCCCAAATCGACAAAATCTGCGACCTCGCGGACGCCTACGACGCCATGGTGATGGTGGACGAGTGCCACGCCACGGGCTTCATCGGTGCCACGGGCCGGGGGTCCATCGAGCTCCGCAACGCCCTCGGTCGGGTGGACATCATCACGGGCACGCTGGGCAAGGCCATGGGTGGCGCCATGGGTGGGTTCACCACCGGAAAGCAAGAGATCATCGACATGTTGCGTCAGCGCAGCCGCCCGTATTTGTTCTCGAATTCCCTGGCGCCAAGCATTGTTGGCGCGTCCATTGAAGTGTTCAAGATGCTTGACGAGACCACGGAACTTCGGGACACCCTGGAGGCCAACACGGCGTACTTCAAAGAGGGCCTCCGCAAGGCCGGCCTCCCGTTCAAGGATGGAGAGTCGGCCATTGTGCCAGTCATGCTCGGCGACGCCAAGTTGTCCCAAGTCATGGCCAATGCCTTGCTCGAGGAAGGCATCTACGTCATCGGCTTTTTCTACCCGGTCGTGCCCAAAGGCGAGGCCCGCATCCGCGTACAATTGAGTGCGGCGCACACGAAGGATCACCTGGATCGTGCCTTGGCGGCCTTTGAGAAGGTAGGCAAGGAACTGGGGGTCATCGGAGAGTGACATCGGCCATGAAGGATCCGGCCAAGGAACACGTGGTGGTGGTGGGCCGTGGGATCGCGGGTGCCATGACGGCCTGGCGGTTTCACAAGAGGGGCTGCGACGTGCGTTGGTGGGGGGACGGAAGCCATGCTGCGTCCCGGGTGGCAGCCGGGATGTACAACCCGGTGTCGTTTCGGCACGTGGTTGAGGTTTGGAATGCCGAGCATCACGTGGCAGCCATGAAGGCGCTGCTCGAAGACATGCAGCAGTCGATGGGACTTGAGGACTCCTTGTTTGACGATGTGCCGGTTATGCGAATTTTCCCGAACGACCAAAGCCGCGAGGATTGGGATGCGCGCATCCAGGAGGGGCACGGCGTGGCGCAATGGATTGATCGGTCTCAGGAGCCTGTGGGTCACGTGAGCGCAACAGACGGTTGCGGCGTGGTCACGGGCTCAGGCTGGGTCAACGTGCCTGCCATGTTGGATGCTGTCGAGGGACATTTTCAGACGTTGGGCAAGCTGGAAGACCGGCCGTGGCAAGTGGGGATGGGCTTGCCTGACGGGGCCACGTTGCTCGTGGATTGTCGAGGGGTGGGGGCCAGCGAAGAATTGGCCCAACACGGCCTGAAGGTGTCCCCCAACCATGGAGACGTCTTGACGCTGAGCACGCCTGAAGGCGCCTTGAACACCGAAGGCCACAACGTCAACAACGGCAAGTGGCTCTTGCCCATGGGGGTGAAGGACGGCCGGCGGTGGTGGCGCTTGGGGGCCACCTATTCCTGGCACCGCATGACGCCCACGCCGGATCCTTCCGCGGTGGGTGCCATCCGCGGACACATGCTCCGGGTGTTCGACGACGACGCGCAGCGCGTGTTCCTCGACGCGCAGCTTGAAGCGCACGACGCAGGGCTCCGCCCGGCATCTCCCGACCGCCGTCCCATGGTGGGACCTTGGCCTGGACAGGGGGAGGGCGTGGCGATGCTGAATGGCTTGGGCACGCGCGGCGTGCTCGTCGCGCCCACGGCCAGCCAACGGCTGGTGGATTGGTGGCTCGACGGTGCAGCGATTCCGGACGAGATGAGGAGCGATCGGTTCAAGGGTTTCCAAAAGTGAAGTGTTCCTAAAGTCGCGCGCGAGCGTCCGCCGGCGTGGCGGTGTGGCGTAATTTGGTTTCATGTTGCACGACACCATACACCAAGCCCTGAACGAGCAGATTCGGCTCGAAGGCCAAAGTTCCCATGTGTACTTGACCATGGCCGTGTGGGCGGAAACCCAAGGCTTCGACGGCGTGGCCGAATTCCTTTACCTCCACTCAGAGGAGGAGCGTCAGCACATGCTCAAGCTCATGCGTTTCGTCAACGAACGTGGCGGCGTGGCCGAGGTGCCTACCGTGGAAGCGGGCCCGACCGAGTACTCCGGCTTGAAGGAGATTTTCGAGAGCATTTTGAACCACGAGACGAAGGTGACAGAAAGCATCAACGGCGTGGTGGATGAATGCCTGCAAGTGAAGGATTACACCACCCACAACTTCATGCAGTGGTACGTGGGGGAACAAATCGAAGAAGAGGCGCTCGCCCGGAAGTTGTTGGACAAGCTGGCGCTTGCCGGCGACGACAACGGGGCGATGTACCTGTTCGACCGCGACATCACCTCCTTGATGGAGCCTGAAGCAAAGGGCTGATTCGTGGTCGAGGGTCGACGTCTGTGGATCGTGGGCATGTGCTTGGGCTTGATGGCTTGGGCGGTGTCTGCCATGGTGCAAGACCCCAAGTTTGACGACGCAGACACCCGCGCCCTGCGGAAGGCCCAATTCCTGTACCAATTCGCCCAAAGCAACGACTGGCCAGACGACGTCAAAACCGGACCGTTCACCATCGGCGTACACGAGAACCCTGCCGTGGTGGAGGCCTTGCTGGAGAAGTACGCGATGCAGCCCGTGGGCTCGCAATTGCTGGAGGTAAAAGCCATGGAGGGCGAAGACGTTGAAGGCTACGTGCACATGCTTTACACCGAGGCATCAGGCATGGCCTTGGATCGCCTGGTGGGTGGTTTGGATGACGAGCCAGTGATGGTGGTCACGGCAGTTCAGGAGGCCATGCCTCCCCAGGCAGTGGTCAACTTTTTGTTTGAAGGCGGAAGGACCAAATACGAACTCAACCTCGACAACGCGGAGCGACGCGGTCTCTTGGTTGGCAACCGAATCTTGTCATGGGCCGTGGAACGATGACAACCCTGCTCCGTCGGGCCATGGGTCTGGCATGCCTTTGCTTGGGCCTCGCCGCCCAAGCCCAAGACCTCGATCGGGCTGTGGAATGGGCCATCCTGCAAGGGCAGGCGGGCAACTACGACGATGCGTTGGCCCAACTCGACCCCTTCTTGGATTCTCGTGAAGATCCCTCCCTGGCCAAGGGGTGGTACGTCTCTGGGTTCCTGTTGAAGGAGCGCTACAAAGCGGAAAGGCGGCCCGACGACCGCATGCGCGCCATGGACATGTTGGAAACGGCTCTCACGGTTCCTGGAGGCTCCCTGCCGTCGTCTTGGCAGCAATCGGCGACCGAGGCCCTCAAGTACTTGAGCAGTTCCTGCCACAACGACGTCGTGAAGGGCGTTCAGGGATTTCAACCTGGCCAGGAGGACGCGCTCCTCGCGCTGTTTGACCGCCACGTGCAGGCAGAAAAGGCCTTGGATCCTCGGTGGTCAGACACCCGAGAACGCGGGGAATTGCACAAGAATTTGGCCAAGTCGTACCGGCTGTGGTTCGAAACCACGGGAAATGCCTCGCACTTCGACGCCTTGGTGGATCAGTACGAGCGGGCCACCGAAGTGAACCCTGACGACGTGCAAGCGTGGTACAACCTCGCCGTCAACCTCTACAACCGCGGCGTGGCGGTCTTGAAATCGTGGGACCACACCACGTCGATGTTTGAAGTCATGGCCATGGAGGAGGAGTTCGTGGCCTGGTTGGAGCAGTCCCTCGGGCCGCTGGAGCAGGCGCACGCGTTGGAGGCAACCCGGAAGGAGACGTTGAAAGGCCTGGTCATGGTCCATTTGGCGCTGGACAACGAGGAAGAAGAGGCGAGATACAAGGCGAAATTGGCCCAAATCGTGGAAGGCAGGTGAAGTGGCGTTGGACCATAGCGTGGCGGATGGCCCTCGGCTTCGGGGTGTTCATCGTGGCGGTGGGGGTGTTGGCGTTTTTGACCAGCCAGTCGCTGGACGAAAGCCGCAAATTGGGCCATCAAATCGAAGACGTGCTGGTCCCAAGCTTGGAATCGCTGGAAACGCTCAACCAAGACATTGCGGAAACGCGCATCCACATCAAGCATTGGCAAACCAAGCAGACCCGGGATGACGACCCGGACAAGGCGCGCTTGAGGAAGCTCATGAACAAGGAGATTCCCAGTCGATTCGCCACGTTGCGAGGCCAATCTGTGCGTTGGTCGACAGGAGCGCAGCAACAGCTTGACAGCCTTGAAATCGAGGTGGATCAGCTGTTCATCGTCTACGGCCTCATCATGGGGCAGCTCGACAATTTTGCCAGCTACGACGACCCCTTTGCAGTCATCGAAGCCGAGGCATACACCGAAGGCAGGAACGCCCCTTTGCCGCGGTTCACTGCCCTTGTGCAGAACCGCTTGGATGGGTTGACTAGGTTGCACAGCGAGGCCCTTCGTCAGAACACCAACCAAATGGAGGTTCTCGGCGACCGCTTGACCCATTACGCGGGACGCATGGCCTGGGGAGTATTGTTTTTGGGCGTCGCGCTTGCGGTGATGGTTACCCGAAGCATCGTCAAGCCCATCCGCGAATTGAAGCGCGCCCTGCTCTACATGGGGCGAGGCGTCCTGCGGGAGGAAAAAATCCGCGTAACCCCAGACGAGGTGGGGGACATGGCCATGGCCGTGAACCGCTTGTCGGAAGGACTTTCGAGGACGCAAAAGTTCTCCCTTGAGGTAGGAAGCGGGCAATTCAACACCCCTTACGAGCCCCTCAGCGAGGACGACGAATTGGGCAAGGCGTTGCTGCAGATGAGGAGTTCGCTGGAGGCCAACGAGCGCGAATTGGAGGGCAAGGTGGAAGAGCGTACCGAAGAGCTTGAACGCCAAAAAACCCGCGCAGAATCGGTGTTGAGGGACTTGCAAGACAGCATCGTGTACGCCAAACGCATCCAAGACGCGATCATCCCGTCGGAACAGGAGCGCCGTGAAGTGCTCCAAGACTCAGCCGTCTTTTTTGCACCAAGGGACGAGGTGTCTGGCGACTTCTACTGGTTCAAAGCCGTGGGCAGCCGCAGGATGTTCTCCGCCATCGACTGCACCGGACACGGGGTGCCTGGTGCGTTTTTGAGCTTGATTGGACACAACTCCTTGGAACGTGTGACCAAGGTGTACACCGAGCCCCACAAGGTGCTAGACAACCTCAATGCCCACGTGCTGGAGTGGATTCGCAAGGACATTCGGGACGTGGCCAAGGTGCCCAAAGGCTTGATGAAGGAAGTGCCTGTGGAGGTGGAGTCGTCCCCCATGGAAATTCAAGACGGCATGGACATGGCGATGGTGGCCCTGAACTGGGAGACCATGTCGCTGGAATATGCTGGGGCGAACAACCCCCTGTATGTGGTGCGCCAAGGAGAGTTGATTGAGATGAAGGCAGACAAGCGGGCCATTTGCTCGTTCGAACCGGGCGCGCATGCCTACACCCTTCACACCTTGGAGCTACAATCAGACGACAACGTCTTCTTGGCGACCGATGGGTTCGTCGACCAGTTTGGTGGTCCCCACGGCAAGAAGTTCATGCGTCGGCGATTCCGCGAGTTGTTGGTTGAGACTGCGTCGCTTCCATCCTCGCAACAGGAGAGGCATTTGGAACGCACGTTCAACGTGTGGAAAGGAGACGAGGCGCAGGTGGACGATGTGTTGGTCGTGAGCGTGAAGGTGCCGTGAACGCTAGCCTTGGATCTCGATTGGCGCAACGTCGGGCCGACGCTTGGGCATGGATGAAGTCCGACCGAGGGCTGATGCTTTGGGCCGTGTTGGTGGGCATTGGAGCAGGGTTGATGGCCGTGTTCATGAAGCAGGCAGTCGGCGGATTGAGGCAGGGGATGTTTGCCGTGCAATCGTGGCTGGGCGGGTCCTGGTTCTTGGCCTTGGGGCCCATCTTGGGGCTGTGGGCCACGCATTGGGTGGTGCGAAAGTTGCTCAACGGGGAGCACCCTGGTCCAGGCATTCCGTCCACGTTGCATGCAATTTCGACCAACCGTGGACGCATGAAGCGGACGTGGATGTTTGCCCCCGTGGTCACGAGCATTTTGTCGGTGGGGTTCGGGGGTTCAGGGGGGTTGGAGGCCCCCGCAATGCAGGCGGGTGCCGCCGTGGGCTCCGAGGTGGCATCCCAAACGAGGAAGCACTTCCGCCGGAGGCTCCTTTTGATTGGTTGTGCGGCAGCGGGCTCGTTGGCGGCGATGTTCAAGGCGCCGGTGGCGGCCATTGTGTTCGCGGTGGAAGTCATCATGATCGACCTCACGGCGTCCAGCCTGGTGCCCATCTTGATGGCGTCCTTGGCCTCGTTGCTGACGGCGTTTGTGTTTTTCGAGGGAGAGGACATCTTGACGGTACCCACCCTTGCGGATTTTCAAGCGACGAGGCTCCCGTGGTACCTCCTTGTGGGCGTGGCGACTGGGTTGGGGTCGGTGTTGTTTTCTCGGCTTTACATCGTCGGCCACCGCGCCATTGGACGGTTCAAAAACCCCAAGACCCGCATGGCCTTGGCGGGGCTATTGATTGGTGGGTCGGTGGCCGCACTGCCCCCGTTGTTTGGGGAAGGCTACGAGGTTATCAACGCCCTGTTTTTGGGGTACTCCGACGTGTTGATTGAGGATGTTTGGATGTTGGAAGGATCGCTGGCGTTGCCAAGCCTGCTGGGATGGCTATTGTTGGCGAGCTGCTTGAAGCCCATGCTGACCGGGTTCACCGTGGGGGCGGGGGGAGTGGCAGGGGGGTTTGCGCCTGCCTTGTTTTCAGGAGCCTTGGTGGGGTTCGCCATGGCCTTGAGCATCAACGGCTTCGTGGGGCCCACGGCGATGCCCATTGGCAACGCGGTGCTGGCAGGGCTGTGCGGGATGATGGCCGGGGTGCTGCATGCCCCATTGACCGCCATCTTTTTGGCGACGGAGCTCAGCGGGGGCTACGGGTTGTTCGTGCCTTTGATGCTGACCTCTGCCGTGGCGTTTCAGACCTCACGCACCTTGATGCGGCACAGCATCTACACCCGCGAATTGGCGGAACGTGGCGAGTTGTTGACGCACGACAAAGACCAAAGCGTTTTGACCCTCATGAACCTGAAGGAGGAGCTCGAACAGGACTTTTTGCCTGTTCAGGCCCATTGGAACCTGGGACAGCTCGTGGAGGTGGTGGCCCAAAGCCAGCGGAACCTGCACCCGGTCATTGACGGGGAGGGACATTTGTTGGGGATCGTCGACCTGCAAGACATCCGCCAAGTCATGTTTGACCGTGGCCAATACCCAACCTTGCGGGTGGTCGACTTGATGACCTTGCCGATTGCCGAGGTGCAATGGAACGACAAAATGGAAGACGTGATGGCCAAGTTTGAGCGCTGTGGCGCATGGAATTTGCCGGTGGTGGAAGACGGCCGTTACGTCGGGTTTGTGTCGCGGTCTCGCCTGTTCAATGCCTACCGCAAGTGGCTCAAAGCCACCAGCCTCGATTGACGTGCCCCATCAAGGGGTGTACTCCACCGCGCCTTCGAGGATGTAATTCATTTGGTACACGTCGTCGGCATTCAACCGAAGCGTGCCCCGGAAGGTCAAGCGCTCGTCCGTCTTGTATTCGCGCTCGCTTTGGTTGGGAAAGCGCAAATCCACCACCGATTCCGGCCCAGCACCACCGCAGAAGAAGCAGTTGGCGAAGGGGTAGCGGCTCAAGACGTAAAAGTCTTCGTCAATATCTACGGGAATCATGTAGCCAGTGATGTACAAGTCCTTGCCTTCGGCCGCCTTCACTTGGGGACCAAACGTGGGCATCCAGTAATAGGCGTCGAGTTCTTCGAGGTAAATGTCTTTGAATTCCACGTCGCTCAGCTCTTGCCAAGTCAGCTCGGTGGAGGTCCCTTCCAACGCGGGATACGTTGCAGGGCTGTTGTCCGTGGCTTTGTGAAAGTTGACCAGCCGAATGTGGTCCTGCATCGCTTGCGCCTCATCGCTGGGGTGGCAGAGCGAACTCAGGTCCATCATGGACACCACCAAGAAGGCGGAAATGGAAAAGGTCACCTTCAGAAAGTCAGACAACTTCATGGTTGAAAGTTACGATTCTTTCAGGGTTTTGCTGATGTCGAGGCGCAAGCTGCGTGCCGCGGGAATGGCGGAGGCAACCAGCCCGACACCCACTGTGGCCAAGGCCACGACCCACTCGGACGACAGCACGCCAACGTCGCTGAGGTCGTAGTGAAACTGGGACTCCACCACGTTGGACAAAGCCAAGAGGGCGACGCGGCTGAGGCCGAGCCCCAGCAGGGTTCCGCCCAGGCTCAGCAAGCCGCCTTCGGCGAGCAACAGCCGGTACAGGGAGGAGGGGGTGCCGCCCATGGTGCGCATCAAGGCCAACTCATGCTTCCGCGAGCGAATGTTGTCCAGCACCGAGATGAAAATGCTCGCGAAACTCAGCGCCATGATGAGCATTGCAATGGCACGCAACGCCGCAGTCCCCAACCCAAACTGCTGGGTCATCCGGTTGACTTCAATGGACGGAAGGGCCACCTGCATGTTCGTTTCACGAAGCATGTTGGGGATGGTCAACACGGCCAGAGGATTGCGCTTTTTGAGCAGCATGGCGGTGATTTCTCGGTCGGCTTCTTCACTGGTTTCGCCTTCTTCGAGGTGGACGTCCCAAATGCTTTGCATGGGCGTCAAAATCAACTGATCCACGACCGATTGGCTCGGCTCAAGGATGCCCACGACGGTGAATGCTTTGTTGGTGTGGATGTCCGTTTGGTCCGTCAGGCCGTGGGCGCTGAAAAAGGTGTCTCCCAGACCCATGCCCGTGGCTTCAGCCACGCTTGCTCCAAGGGTGGCTTCGAAGGGCCGTTCCCACAGCGCGCCCTGCGCGACGGTTGCGCCGTAGTGCTCCACGTAGGAGTGCTCCGTTCCCACGATGCGGTACCCTTCATGGTTGTCGCCGTAGGCCAGGGGGATGCCAGATTCGATGTACGGGTGCTTCACCACCTTTTCTGCGGCGGATTGCAGGATGTTGCCCGTGGGCGCGTCAATGTGGTAGACGTTGGCCAAAATGAGCTGCAAAGGGCTGCCCTTCGCGCCGAGGACCAAGTCGATGTCCTTGATGTTGCGTTCAAAGGCGTCGTTGACTTGCTTTTCCGTGAGCAGCATGAGGCTGACCATGCCCACCCCAAAGGCGAGGAGGGTCAGGCTCAGCGCCGTTTGAAGAGGCTTCACCTGGAGGTTTCGCCATGCCTGGTATGCAATGCCAAGTTTCATGACGGCGTTCGTTCGAGGGTGACGCGTCGCGTGTGACGATCCTTGAGCCTTTGGTCGTGGGTCACCACGACGAGTGTAGCGCCTGCGGCTTCTCGGTCCAGGATGTCCATGACCACCTGGGCATTGTCGTCGTCGAGCGCAGAAGTGGGCTCGTCGGCAATCACCACCTTGGGCTCGTGGAGCAGCGCCCTGGCAATGGAGGCCCTTTGTTGCTCCCCGACACTCAACTCACGTGGCATCGCCTTGGCCCGATGGGCAATGCCCAAACGGTCGAGCATGGCTCCCATTCGGTCCAACACCTCTGCAGGCACGGCGCCTTGGGCCAATTGGTGGGGCAAGGCCAAGTTCTCCTCCATGGTCAAGCTCTGCACGAAGTGCGCCTGCTGAAACACGATGCCCACGTCGCGGCCTCGCCACGCATCGAGGGTGCGGTCGCTTGCTTGGGTCAAGTCCAAATCCGCCACACGGATGGAACCTGATTCCGGCGTGAGCAGGCCGCAGAGCAGGTGAAGGAGGGTCGTTTTGCCGGTGCCGCTGTTGCCGAGCAAGAGCAACCGTTCGCCCTGTTCGCAAGAAAAATCGGGGAAATCCATCGCTGGACTCGCTTGGTCGTAACGAAAACGGATGCCCTTGACCTCAACCATGCCGTGAATTTACGTCGGCAGACGTAGCTTCGTTCCTGACAACCACGAGGGCATGAATTTTTGGCAAAGATTGAGTCGTTTTGCGGTGGGTATCGTCATTGGCGTGGCCCTCTCGCTGTACTTTTTTGGTGGTCGTGGCTGCGGCTCCTGGCTGCCTTCCGCGCAAATCCGCACCACCATCGTGGAAGGCGGGTTGCAATTGTCTCAAGACGTCCAATCCAACCATCCGTCGCTTGCCGTGTCAGACGTGTTGTCTTTCGTGGGTACGGCATCCGTCAACTTTGGGGAAAGTGGCCCCAGGGACACCCCTCAGTGGTACGTGCTCGAAGCCGATGGGGCTTCCCAAGAGGGACTCGTGATGGTGGAAGTGGTGTTGTTGGACACCGCAAGTGTGGTGCGTCGCGTCTCCTTCCAGCCCTGACCGCAGTCACGGTCTGTCGTCAACCTGATTGCATTCCACCTTGACCTTGCCGTTGGGACCTTCTCCTGTGGAGACAAAGAGCCGTTCGCCAGGCCCCACATGCACCGTGGCCACGCCGTGACGGCCAAGCCCAAATCCGCGCAAGGGCTCTCCATGGGGGCTCCAAACCTTCACTTCAATGGCCTCTCGCAAATTGGTCAGCGTGGCCTCCATGGCGTGGTCGTTGCCATGGGGCGAAGGCGAGCCGTCTTGCCCCGAGCCTCCTCCGGTGAGCAACATGTTGTACCCCGCTGGGATGACGACCGTTTGGGCTCGGCCCAGGGCAATACCTGACATCATCACCACGCTCATGACTGTGCGATTCATGCCTCAAAAAACACCCTTCAAGGTGGTTTTGTTCAGCTTTGTGACTGAATGGAGGGGAGTTGTTGGGCAAGCAACGCTTGGTGAATGCGTCGGGCTTCCTCCAAAAGCGCTGGCGAGGCGTCATGATCGACCGGCCGGACTTTGGTGTAAGCAGGGTACGCCTCCATGCGCGCATCCATGTGCGTCTCTTCCACGATGGCTTGAAGCACGGCTTGGGGATGCGCACAATAGGCCTCGTAGGACACGAGGTGAAGGCGATGGTTGTCGAGTGCCAGGACCTCCTGGTGGTGGTTGATCCACAGCCGCAGCCAGTGGTCCAGGGTGTTGGGGTCTTCCGTGGGAAGCTGCGTTGTCGTGGAAAATTGAAAAGGCTTGTGCCCGAGCCCAAACTCGTGGTGCGCCAACCAATTCATGTACTCCAACACGAAGGGTTCGTCGCTTTGCATGGTGCAGTATTTCTTGTGCATGGCAAGCAACGAGGCGGCATGCGTCAAGGGGTCCCGAAACATCACTACGGCGTGGAATTCTCGGTTCATCCGTCGCAACGCGCGGTAGCGCAGCAGGGCGTTGTTGTTTTTGGCCACGTACATGGCGTCGGTCGCATCCCCCGCCGCCAAGGCGGTGCCCTGGTAGGCCAAATACGTGTCGTGCTGGTCCTCGGTCAGGTCGTGCGTTTCCAACGCCTGCGACGCGCAGTATTCCCTTCGGTTGATTGCTTGGAAGAACACCTCCTCCAAGGCTTCGGCCGAGTCGAGTCCCACCATGATTCCATCGCCGTGGCTGCGCTCGCGCTTCTCGCCACCCTTGGGGTTGTAGAAGCGCTTCCAAAGGTTGGGGGCCAAGACGAGCGGCATGTTCGCGTAGCCCAGGCTGTGAAAACGGTCGGAGCTTGCCAAACGCTCGAGCACGCTTGTGGTTCCGGAGCGCGCAAGGCCCGTGATCAGGAGAAACCCTGGTTTGGGCGTGCCTCCCTGTCGTTGCCATGCGGCGATGTCTCGCCGCATCAGCCACAGGTGAACGTTGGGGTGATTGAGCACCATGCGGTGCCACAATTGGTCAAGGGGAGCATGGCCGGATACGGCTTGTCGTCCCATGGGCATGACCAAGCCTGCGGTGCCGCCCAGGGACAAGCTCAAGACGTGGGACCACGTCGTCAGCATCGACCACGGGAGCTGAACGGCGAGCTTCCATGGAGCCAACAACACCAGAAGTCCGACAGCCAGCAGCCCCACAAAGGCAAACAGCGACTTGATCAACCTGGTGGTGGCTTGTTCCAGGGCGGCCAATTTGGCGTCTTCGTCCCCAGTGTCCAGCATTGCATCCAAGACTGCGACGCTGTTGAGCGCCAAGCGGTGACCCCACGACGCCTTGCTCCTGACGACGACGACGGCCAGGCAACTCGTGAACAACAGAAGCACCCAGGAAGTCGTCACGTCCGCTTATTTCTTCAGGATCTTCTTCAACCGAAGCCAAACAATGTAACCAAGGGCGGCCACGACCACACCTCCAATCAAGAGGGTCAGGGCAATGGCTCCAGCGCCCATGGATGGGCCGATGTAGAGGAGTTCAGTCATGGAGATTCACAATGCGGGTCCAGTTGGGGAGATGATGGTGGCCAGGGTGATGGCTCGCCATGACGTCCTTGTAAAGCACCCCGTCTTCGTTGAGGACCCAAAGTACGCCTGAGTTTTGTTCTTCCACAAACGCGGCCCCGCTTGGAAGCATGTCCTGGAGCCCTTCGGTGAAGGTCATGATGCCTTCCTTTGCCATCAGTGCTTGGAACGGGGAGGTGAAGGCGCCCGTACGGAGGTTGAAATGGGTCAATTCCGAGTGCCATTGAGCCAGTTCGGCTTGGTCCTTGGAAATGGGGTACTTGTCTTTGTTGCTCGTGTATCGGCCAAAATTCTCCTGCGTCGCGTTGTTGAAGATGACCAGGGTGGAGTCGTTCAGGATGTCCACGTCGTGTTGCGCGGCAAGGGGCCCTTGGATGGTTCGCACAACTTCACGGGTTGACGGTCTGTATTGGAGCACGGCTTGAAGGTTGCGGAAGCTCAAAAACAAATCGCCTTCCTCGAAATGAAGGGAGCGGTGCAAGGCTGGCTCGACGTCGTTCAAGTGCAACGGGTCTTGCGGGTCGCCTGAACGAAGCACCAGATGGCCCAAGTCGTTTTCTCGAAGGATGTCCGCCATGGAGATCACCTGGAGGATGCGCCCATCGGAGGGGTCGATTTGGGCCACGCTGTTGTCCAAGAAGTGCACCGTCTTGTCACCCATGCGGTACCGACCCCGATAGGCGACATGTCGGCCGCCTTGTTCCCATTGTTGCGCACAAACCCACAGCATCCCGTCGGCGTCGAGGTTCATGGCGTGGTGGAAACTCAAGCTGTCCTGGCGCCAAACCAAGGCCGAGGTGGAATCAAGCCGGAACAGCGGTGACCGGTTGGTTACGAACGACACGAGCGACCGTTCCTCCAACATCAAGGGGTTGTGGGCCCTCCAATGGGGCTTGAAGGCCATGCTTTCTGGCGTGCGCCACGTGTGTTCCACTTGCCCATCGCGAAGGTTTTGGAGCCGAAACGTGCGGCCCGATTGCTCGTTGGAATGGGCTGTGAGGGCCCACACGTCTTCGTCGAGGCGGTTGATGGGTGACCAGTCGTCTGGCGTGGGAACAAACGTCTGAGGCAAGGTTTGGACGGCTTCCACGCTTTGCTGAAAGCGGTCAGGAAACCCACTCAATCCATCGACCCAGGCGTTCGCAACGCCCAGATTCAAGTCGCCTTTGGTGCGATGTTTGACCACCCAGCCGAAGCCCGAGAGCAGGGCGATTGCCACGATGGCCTGGGCCAATGCGAGTGCGATGCGATTCACGGCGCGAAGATGAGGCAGGATGCGGTCACGGCGCAATCAGTTCACCACAATCAGAGGCAATGCGACGCGGCGCGTGGAGGACCCAATTTCCAACACGTGCCTGCCGGCAGGAATGCCATGCAACGGCACGCTCAAGCCTGAACCACGGCTGCATTCTCGGCCATCCATGGCCACGATGCGCCATTCCACCGCGAGATCCTCGATGCCCTGCGCCTCCAACCTCGTTCCTTCTCGGGCGGGGTTGGGGCTGAGGCGCCACCTTGACCAGGACTTCTCGTCGTCCACAGACGCAAGGGTGCCAAACAAGGGATCGGACGTCACCCCGAATCCAGGAGATTCGCCGTACCACTGCCCCAGGGGTCCAAGGCTGTCCAAACGGAGGACGCAGGCGTTCCATGATCCGTCGAGCGTGCCACGGGTGCTTCCTGCCACCCATACGGAACCGTCTTCTCCCACAGAAATGCGGCCAGGGTCGTCCTCGAAATCGGTACCCCAGATGCCCAACGACACGAAGGCCCCAAGGTTGGACACGTGCGACAAGCGGAACCCTTGGGGCGGGTTGTCGTTGCCGTCGGATTGGGCAAGGATGAGGGCGCCTTGGGGCGTGGAAGCAATGTCTCGTCCTGGGCGTTGGCCGGTGGTTGGCCCATAAAACGCCCCGACGTCGCCGTTGTTGGTGTTCACGCCGAGGAAGTTGTGGACGACGTGCGGATCGCCGCCATTGGGGTTGTCCACGGCGTACGTCTGGAGCACAAGGACCGATTCCGGGGTGGTGGCGATGCCATCGGCTTGGCTCCAGAGGCTGCTGTCGTTGGCAGGCTCGATGTGCTCAAAGGCAAGTTGTCCAAGCGGATAGACGCCCCAAATGGCCGTGTGCATCGTGTCGACATCCGTGCGCGAACCCACGGCAATGAGAAGGTTGTCGCCGACGGTGGCGTCGTGGATTCGGTCGTACGTCCCAGGGGCATCGCCCCATTCCAACCATTCGTCGTCGTCGAGGTTGTAGGCTGCGGGATGTCCGGAACGGGTCCCCACGATCCACGAGTTTCCGAGCCATTCCACGTGGCGTGCAGGGCGGAATCCGCCTTGGACCAGGGGTTCCACGCTGCCGAGCCAAAGGCCTGAGTCGTCGACCCGGTGAATGGCTGCTTGGTACCCGTCCTGCACGTCGAGGCGTTGCGTCAACACCGCGGCAACGCCAGGTTCGTCCTCCCAGGCATCCACGACCAACTCAATGGGGTCGCCGTAGGGGAGAAGCGTGCTCCACTCGTGTTCAAATGCCTCGTCGAAGTGCGCGATGTAACCGCGGACCACGTCGGAGTTCGGCAGCTTGCTCACCCCCACCAAAAAGGCACCCTCGGCATGGGGAACGACGACCTTGCCTTGCTCGAGTCCTGGACCCCCAATGGCCCGAAACTCCACCTGGGCATCCGCGAGGTTGACCCAAAGGGCGAGGCAGATCCACAGGGAGGCCCAACGAAGAGGAGAGAATGAAGTCATTGTGTCAAAACGATCAATTTGGACGAACCAAGAAGTTTCCCATCTAGGGACCATGCGCGCACCACGTAAATGCCTTGCGGCCAGTCCTGGGTGGGCAGGGCCTTCGCCGTTTGGTCTTGACGGAAGCCGTCCAACATCCGACGACCCTCGGCGCTCCAGACCACCCAATGGCACGGTGGCATGGATTTGGAAAACGTCAAGGTGCATGTTTCGGTTGCAGGGTTGGGAAACAGTCCCAGGGCCTTGGGTTGTTCAGGCGATCCCACGCCAGTTCCTGGCACCCAATTCAAGGCGAGTGCAAGTGCAGTGGTGGCCGTGACCTTGCCGTGCCCCCACACGTAGTCCCCCAACACGGGCAATTCACCGGTGTCGTTGTCTTCGCGGGCGCTCCATTCCAAGATGGTGCGGACGTCGTTCGGGGTCAATTCAGGGTTGGCCTCCAGCATCAAGGCGACCACCCCCGCCGTGGCAGGGCTGCTCATGCTTGTGCCGGAGAGTTTGGCGAAATCGTAGGTGACGCCGTTCCATTCGCTGGTGCTTGTGACGGAGTAGTTGCCGTCACGGAAGGAACTCAGGGACGACTCGACGTTGACGCCAGGCGCAGACACGTTGGGCTTCAATCGCCCGTCAAGGGTGGGCCCGTACGAGGAGAAGTTCGCCAACGTTCCGCCCACTTCGGTGCCCTGCGAATTGGGGTATTCCGAATTGTAGGCGCCCACGGCAATGACGGACTCGCCGCACGCGGGCTGTTGGATGCCGTAAGACGGATCGCCCGCAAGCCAGCCTGGTTGGGCCGCCTGAAAATCTTGCCCCCAGTTGCCCACGTCGTTGGACAAATGCGTGTGGTTCCAGGCATGCACCACGC
>MDTG01251936.1_pt1 | contig 17509 bp, 15 predicted proteins | sample 811421 | NCBI WGS metagenome assembly MDTG01 (sample SAMN05326645, study PRJNA326480) | marine metagenome | isolation source: seawater | place: Pacific Ocean: South East | collected 2011
GAGGGCTCTCTCCCCGCTGAGGGCTCTTATCCCGCTGAAGGCTCTCTCCCCGCTGAGGGCTCTTATCCCGCTGAAGGCTCATAGTTAATCCTTAGTTTTAGAAAGTGGTAGGGCTAGGTAAGTGAATTGCTAGTTAATAACTAAATGAGTGTAGGTGTCCAGAATATTATCCAATATCTTATGAGAACAGGCATGTTTCTGCGTCGTACCGCATTTATGGACTAGATAATCGTAAATGTAGTGCAAATAGGTTTTATTAGTCTCAATAAGGCGTTAACTTCACTCCCATATGATTATCACGATGCGTCATTATGATGTATCACACCATGAGGCTCGTATGGCAACGTTAAAAGAACAAACTGAAGCAAAAATTGAAGCTGGCCGCAAAGGCAACCCTGATTTTATGAAAGGGGTAGATGCAGAAATAGCAAAAGCCAAATCGTTTCAACAAGGCAGCGATGCGCTATCGGTTGGCGATAAAGCCCCCGAATTCACGCTGCCAGATGCAAAAGCGAATACTGTTTCACTATCAGCACTTTTAAACCAAGGGCCTGTTGTAGTGACCTTTTATCGCGGAAGTTGGTGCCCCTATTGTAATTTACAGCTTAGAGCACTTCAGTCTCGGCTAGACGATATTAAACAGCTAGGGGCAACATTGGTGGCTATAAGCCCGCAGGTGCCCGATGATTCGCTCAGTGAAGATGAAATTAGCAAGATGGATTTTATCGTATTGTCAGATCAAAGTGCCAAAGTTGCAGGCCAGTACGGCGTAGCATGGGAAGTGCCTGAATTTCTCATTGAGCACATGAAAAATGATAGGCAACTCGATCTAGAAACCATCAACAACGGTAATGGTAACATTCTGCCTATTCCAGCCATCTTTGTGCTCAATCAAAATGGCGACGTAACCTGGCGTTACGTGGATGTTGATTATAGAACCCGTTCAGAGCCGCAAGATATTGTTGAAGCGCTTAAAATAATCTAACCCTTTTTGTGGTTACTTCTAAAGGTTCATATAAAATTTTTAGGTATAGAGCGCTATATTCAAAGCAGATTCTATTACCGAGCAATATCATGAGACTTTACGATCCTGCGCTTTAACAACACATGATGTAAAAGAACTCATTCGTTTAATGCGCCATAAGAATCTGCGGAAAATTGAGGAAAAACTTGGCCTGTTGTGGACAATTAAAATGGATTTTTCTATTCCATGCTAGCTGAGTTTTCGGGCGTAAAAAGCGGTTCTTAAGCGTGGTACTGCCTTCATTAGGGGTAGTGGTAATTGGCACTGAATTTGCCTTATTAAGGCTATCCTCTCAGACAACTATTTATTGACGGTAATGGACGTAACCTACAACAAACCCTCTTTGTTTGACTATATTAATAACTCCTCCACATCAAGTGGGGCGATGGAAGCCCTAACGGAAAAGTCGAAACAGAATAGTCAATTAGGTTTAACTTATACCACCTTGAATGCAGGATTAGACGAAGGAAAAATTGACGCCACACTAAATAAAATAGACAGTGGCGAACTGTCTTTAGATTCAGGAATCTTAGCCAATTACCTTGAATTTAATCAACAGAAACTGGCATCTCAACTTAGCAGCCTTGCAGAAAACTTGAGTGTTGAGAACGAAACAAGTTTTCTTGTTGATGAAGAAGGCTTATCAATAATCGAGCCTAGTGATAAAAATCAGCGGCTTGCACGTTATATTGATAAAGACGATAACCTTCGAGAGTTAATTAGCCAAACATCAAAGTTGTCCCAGCTAGTTGAATGGGAAGCCGCCAAAACTCAGGCTGCGACCCTAACTGAAAATGATGTAGTTGAAGAAAAAGTGCAGCATTTTTTACTTCAAGCCCGAGAAGTAGTCAACAATACGAATACCTTCACATTGTCCCAAGACGGGTTTGGCTTTAGCTCTGACGGCCACACCAAACGAATTATTGAGAGCACAAGCGAGGACACGGACGATAAAAGTAATCAGTAGCTAAACTCAGTACCCATCCGAGGAAGCTAATGTGCTTGTTGTGCTTTATAGTTGCGTGCTATCCATGCCCAATTAAAGCTAATTCAAAAAGAAAAGATGGCATTCGCCACCTTTTTTAAAGAGTATTAGTACATTGGCAATTCCACTTGGTTGCCGCGCACCGCCAACAAATTAATATTTTACGTTTGCTAAGTCTGTAATATCGACCTGAGTTTTAAATTTACCACCTGTTAAAATATTATTCATAGCTTCTGGTTCTTCTGCATGATCTTGCACAAACGCTAAAATATTTTGATCATTACAAGTTACACTTTCTGCAATATAACTTTTACTCAAACCAGAATCTTTAATCGATTTGTGCAGTTGAATTTTACTGCCTTGTGCTGCCACAACACATAATTTAGAAGTAATTGAATCGTCTGCTGCAAATAATGAATCTGCTGCGCTTGCCATACCAATAGTAGATAAAGAAAGTGTAATTGTAGCTAGTGTTTTAGTGAAAGTGTTCATCATTGTCATCCTTTAGGTTAAGTCAAAGTTAATTTTGCAACCTGAATGCCAACTAAATAAAAACATTGAAAATCATAAAGTTAAATCAAAACCATCACTATTAAAGCTTACGTCTTAATATTTAAATAACTTAAATTTAGTTTTTTTGACCAAAAGTTAGCCTAATAATAAACACCTGACTCTGTGTTTTTTAAAAACCTATGAAATTACCCAAATTTAAAATAAATCCATTCACAAGCCGTCTTATAGATATAAAAAGCCGCTACTAATAGCGTCTAGAAATAACCATCAGTAAAAAGTGCTTTAATTATAATTTAAAAGAGAACACTAAAGCGTAACAATTAAAGTTTTGGCACCAGGATTATTCATGATCCCATTAGTTACTTAATCAGTATTTTTAAGGGGGAATCACCCGCATTGAAAATCACTTACGGAGATTAATGACATGTTAACACGAAGGAGTTTCATAAAAGCTGGTGCTGGAGCAGGCGCGGCGCTAAGTCTTGGTTCTATAATGAGTTCAACTGCTGCGGCACAGGAACTTAAGCTAAAGACTTCTGCAGGGCCGTTAATGCCTACCCTTGGGAATATCGAAAAAAGCGCGAGCTTACCCACCAATACGATGATAAGCAGCAAACATTATCGCCCAAAATACCGAATGGGATTAGGTGGGCTTGCTGCGGGAAATGGGTTTAATACCATTTCTAGCGATGAAGAAATTCTACAAATGCTTAATACGGCATGGGATTTGGGAATTCGGCACTTTGATACATCGCCTTTCTATGGTTTAAGTTTAAGTGAAAGACGCTACGGCGATTTACTGCGAAATAAAGAGCGGGATGAATACGTGCTTTCTTCAAAAGTAGGCAGGCTGTTAACCGCTTCGTCGAAGCCATTGGAGAACAGTTGGCACTGGGCTGATCACTCACCGTTTCATTACCGCTACGATTACACCGCATCAGGCACTCGTCGCTCTATCGAGGATTCATTGCAGCGCATCGGCGTTTCATCCCTTGATATTGTGTACATACACGATTTGTCGCCTCAAAATAGCGATATGGGTGACGATTGGGTACACTACTTTGATCAAGCCGCTAAAGGCGCAATTCCTGAATTAGCGAAGATGCGCGATGAAGGAATTATTAAAGGCTGGGGCTTTGGTATTAATACTCCCCATGCAGCATACAAAGCCCTTGAAATGTCAGACCCCGATATATTTTTGTTAGCCTTACAGTATTCCATATTGGATCATGATGAAGCCTTAGAGAAAACCTTTCCGTTACTGGATAAGCGCGATATGTCTGTGGTGGTCGGCGCCCCGCTAAATGGTGGTTTCTTAGCGGGTAGAAATCGATTTAACTATTCGAGCAAAATTCCGAATGCCATGTCACAGAAGTTTGCTGCTATTAACACTGTTGCCATGAAACACGGCATTGATATGAAAACAGCTGCATTGCAGTTTGCTGAAGCCCCGGATACCGTCTCTGCCATCATTCCAGGCGCTCGCACCATGGAGCAAGTCACAGCGAATGTTAAGGCGATGAAAGTGAAAGTTCCAAGTGAATTTTGGCGTGAGTTGAAGTCTAAAAACCTTATCGCTCAGAACGCTCCCGTTCCTAGCTAATCGTTTTATAGATAAATTTTTAAGGTAATGTATAGATAGGCACTCATAGTTTTATGTTTAATAAGTAAAGTAAACAAGAGTGCCTACCTTTCCTCCACGCTAGCGATGAATTCTAAAGAGGCCATTTCTACCAATCGGCTTTTGGTGCGCTCAAATTCAAACATAAGCGAGCCACTGGTATAAATCTCATTTTGAGGCACGTAAGACGTTATTACCAAGTTAGTTTTACTGTCGTAACATTCATCTACCAATGCAATAAATCGGCGTAATGCATCATCCATGGGTGCTAAAACCACTTCCCGCTCTCCGGTTTCGGCAGAGGCGATGTTGATATTCGAACCGTTATCTTCAGTGCCCCGCGCCTTAATTCTCTCGTACGCCTGGCCACTCATAGGTGGCACGTTGAACACTAATATGGTTTTGTACAACTTGGCTAATTCTACATAATCAAAGTGGCTTCGAGGCCCTTCACACAACGCCGAAAAATCAAAGCAAACGGCACTATTACTCAAACTAGACTTACACGTGTTACCTTCACTTTGTGCAATAACACTAATACGGCGCCCCAGCACCGTTATGCTTGAAGGCGTGCTATTAAATGTTAATTCGAACTGACGAAGTAGGGTTTGATGCAATGCCGCCTGCGCTTGCAATGGCTTAGGTAATTCGAAATAACGTTGAATATAACTAAGCGCACGCTTTCTATGGTCTTGTTTGCCATCTAGATGCAGTACGTTTAAATGAGCTTCAATTGCCGCAATAGCAGGCAAAAAGCGTGCGCGCTGCAAACCATTTCGATAAAGCTCGTTTGGTGCACAATTGCTGGTACACACCACCACCATATTAAGTTCAAACATGTATTGCAGTAAGTTACCAAGTAACATGGCATCGCCAATATCAGACACAAAGAACTCATCGAAACACAACACCTTGTACTGCTTACTTAGCTGCTTCGCAATATGGCGCAGAGGCTCAGACTTACCGGACAGCTCGGTGAGCCGCTTATGCACATCCTGCATGAAATGATGGAAGTGTTGTCGCTTGCATAAGGTGCTTGGCAAACTCGCATCGAGCAAGTCCATCAAAAAGGTTTTGCCCCGCCCTACCTTGCCCCACAAATAAATGCCTTTACTCTGTGGTTGCGTACTTTTATGAAAAGCTTCTTCGTGAGCTCTCTGTAATGAAAGGTACAGCTGCTGTAGCAATGCAATGGCGTGTTGCTGAGAGAGATCTTTTTGAAGCTTACCCGAATCGACTAGTGCTTGATATTTGGTAAGCGGCGAGGAATGTAGCATGCAGGTTTAATATGGTGTGTTGTCGAGGAAGATAGCGTCACGCATAGTTTGAATCTTCATACTTTGCACTCTTAATACGGTGCAAAGCGTAACGCCCAATAGTTATCTGTTCGCGATTAAGAGGTTTTACCCCATACCGAACTTGGCTTATTGGTTTTCTCTTTGGCTTTTTTGGCCTGAATATCCGCTTTTACGTTCTCGCGTACTTGCTCTTTTGTATGCGCTGTTTTTTTCGCATCAGGGCGATACTTCTTCACCATGCCCTGTAATAAGTTACGCACTACTTGATCACCAGCCACTTTATAGTTCCTGTGATCTGGTTTTCTGAAAAAAGCAGAAAGCTCGTTTTTACTTAATCTAAAATCAGCCATTTGAAGCGCATTAATCATATCTTCGTCTTTGTAGCTCATAGCAATACGAATTTTTCGAAGCACTTCGTTGTTACTTAAACGCTCACCGGCTTTTAAAATAACAGGTTCAACACCTTCTTGCTTGCCACGTCTTTTAATGATTAGGCCGTCTAAGAACAAAGAGATGATTTTATCTCTGCAAGGCAAATAGCCCTCTTCACCTTCTTTTTTCATAATTGAATGAAGGTAATCTACATCCATGTCGTAGTCTACTAACTTGAAAATACCAATAGCAGCGGTATCGTTAATTGCCAAAGCAAAACGTAGGCGTCGTAGAACATCATTGTGGATCATGGTTTTTCGTCTTAATCTAGAAGTGGCTCATTTGTTATGGCGTAGTTTATCGCAATGGCTAATAGACCGCGAATTAAAACCACGAGTTTTCGTGAATTGATGAAGCTTGATGTTCAATTTGCGTTATTTACGATAATAAATCGATCCTAATTGGTGGTTTTCATCTTTAAACCACTACAGCAGTCCTTTATTCGGCGTACTTATGACACCAACAAATAGAAGTAAACATATAGCAAGAAAACCCTTTTACATGCTTTTTGCCTTAGTGGCGTTAAGCTTCTTAGCAGGCTGTGCCAACAAGGGCCCGCAAATTAATATTGATGAGAGCCAGAATTTTGCCGAAATAGATACGTTTTTTGTTCGACCGCCACTTAATAGTTTGAACACCGAAATAGAAAGCCAACTCACATCGGCGATTAGCCGAGCACTTATCGCCAAAGGCCTCAAGCCTTCACCTGAAGAAGGTGCAGATGTACTGATAGGTTTTCTTCCTTCTACCGCCAGTGAAGAAAATGATACCAGGTTAAACCTAGGTTTAGGCACAGGCGTATTTGGGCGCTCTGGTGGTATTTCCCTTGGCAGTATATTCAGTGTGCCCATTGGTGAGCGCGTGACGCAATATCAAAACCTTCAAATTGATGTGGTACGTGGCGATACGTTTATTTACAGTGCGGTTGGCAGTGTAGAAGTAGAATCAACCGATTCAATCACTATCCAAAATAAACTAGGCGAGTTAGTGGCCAGTTTACTTGAAGCCTTTCCAGCAAAATAAACGTCATTTATGTGAGGCAAATGGCATAATGGGAGTAATTAGCTTGCTTGTTATGAGATTTTTTCTTGTATTCATTGCAGGCTATAAACTCTATACAGAAGGTTTTTTATGAAAGTTATACTCTTTGCTATCACCCTTTTTCTTACCGGATGTGCAAGTACGAATGGCATAGCCGTTTTCTCTTTTACAAATGCTGAAGTCCAATCATTGCTTAATAAGCAAATGCCGAATTTAACTGAAAACGTTAATCTTATGGGCTTGCCCGTACAGCTCAATGTGAACGATATAAATGTGAATATCGGCCCCGATAATCGCGATGTAATATCCCTTGGTTTAGACACAGGTGCAGAAATTAATGCTTTCGCGTTCAAATACCCTGTTCGCTTAACCTTTCAGATTGAAGGTAGCCCTTACTATGACAGCGAGCAAAAAGCCGTATTTCTCCGCAATCTCAATTTGTTAGATTCAAGTGTAGAAGCTGGCAACTATAAAGGGAACTTAAAGCCCTTGAACACCGAAGTGATGAACTTACTCAACGCTTTTCTAGCTGCTAACCCTGTTTATAAGTTAGATATGAATAACCCTAAAGTGGCACTATTGAGTAAAGTACCGCTAGACATGAAAGTGGTTGAAGGTGCTGTTCAATTGGTACCAAGAAACTGGAACAACTAATCAATAATGATAATAAAAAAAGAAGATAACGCATGAAGATTAGCTCAACACTACTTCAAATAGCCCCCCGCTTAGTGGCTATAGGCACCTTAGCGCTAGTATCTACGCCAATGCCAGTGCTGATGGCCGCACAGACTTCTAGCGCTGAACCTATTGTTCGGCCAGCCCCGCTAGTGTCGATTGCCAGCCACGATAGCTTTTTTGACAGTATACGCGCGCTATGCGGAAAAGCGTTTGCAGGTAAAATAACGGTTGATAATCAGCCTTCTAGCAGCATGGCAGATAAACCTTTGGTCATGCATGTTCGCCGCTGTACAGACACTGTGTTACATATTCCATTCCACGTAGGCGACAATGCGTCTAGAACATGGATCATCACTAAAACGGGCTCTGGATTATCGCTTAAGCATGATCATCGACATGAAGATGGTAGCTATTCGGAATCGACCATGTACGGCGGTCATACCCTTGATGCTGGTTGGCCCCAGGTTCAATCTTTCCCCGCCGACGCCTACTCCAAAGCCTTGTTTGCTAAAAGCGGCATTCCCCAATCAAGCTCCAATATTTGGCAAATGTTTATTTACCCGGAAACCTTTACCTACCGATTGATTAGAGAAGGCAGAGAGTTCCGGGTAGATTTTGATTTAACCCAATCAATCCCCGTACCTGCAGCACCATGGGGCTACGCTGACTAAGTTTGGTTTTACAAGAATGGCGCGCCTTGCATTACTTGCTTAAGTGCGGGGCGCATACCTTAGCCGTTTGATTAGCGTCGAAAATTTCAATCCAGTAATCATCTGGATCTCTAATAAATGCGATACCTTTCATCGAACCGTCATTAGGGCGTTTTTGGAAAGGGACATCTAGCGCTTCAAATCTTTCACATGCGGCATCTAGATTCGGCACGTGAAAGCCAATATGACCAAAGCCTTTTGGTTCACTATTGCCATTATGATAGTCAACACTATCTGCGGTATCCGCCCAATTGTGAGTGAGCTCAAGCATGGCGGGCCTACCAAAAGTTTGGGCGGTGCGCTCAGTATCGTCTTCGCTAATATCAGAAAAATCATCACCCGCTTCTAAGAAATAAAGGCTAAATTTCATTTCTTCAAAATCAAGGCGTTTCAACAATGTCATGCCCATTACTCGCGTGTAAAAATCGAGTGAGCGCGCAGGGTCGGCAATACGCAACATCGTTTGGTTGAAAACAAAGCCTTCGGTGGCTTTATCTTTGTCTTCACATAACCCTTCAGCGTTATCAAAGTGTCGGCTCATTGAAATAGTATCCTTAGTTAAGTGGCTTAGCTAAACGACTTAGTTAAATGACTTAAGTTAAATGACTAAGTGGCTTCGTTTGTAAGCTAAGTGGGGGCAATCAAAGCAATAGACAATAACAAAAGCAGTAACAGATGATTTATTGTACAACGACTTATACTATTTGACCTTGATAGCACCACATTCACTCTGTTAGTACAAAGCGTGAGCATTTATACTTTGTTTATTCCATTGTTTTAACCCGAACTCATAGTAAATGCGCTTTTTCGTTTTCTTCCTGTTATTGATTGTTCTTACCGCTGCCCGTGCGCAGCAGGCTAGCCCTTTGCCTTCTCAGGATCATGCTTCATTTCAGCGTGCTGATGCACTCCTTTCAAAAGCACAATTGGCACAAGATTCCTCACCAAAACGCAGTACTATATGGGCTAATCAAGCCCTAAAACTTTCACAAGAAATAGACGACTTCAGCACTACTGCACAAGCGCATTTTCTACTTGGAAAATTAACGAGTCGAACCGGTCAAAATAAAACTTCACAGCACCATTTTTTTGCCGCGTCAGCTATATTCGAAAAGCTCAAAGATACGGAAAATTACATCTTGTCGTATGTGAGCTATATCGATGTATTGGTGAAAGATAAACAATTCACCAAAGCAGAAAACGCAATTGCTACGCTGGTCCCTTTGGCTTTTCAATATGGTGAAGCTTTTCCTATTGCCATTACATTAAGCGCCAAGGGCGATTACCATTTCGCAAAAACTCAATACTCTATTGCGGTTGTACAATACTTGATGGCCATTGAATACCTCACCGCCAACGATAGTCACATTCAAAAGCTAAACGCAAGAACCCACGTAAGAATTGCAGAGGCCTACAAGCGATTAGAGAAGCGAGAAAAAACCGCCGAACATTACCAAAAAGCATTAGCCGTATATACTGATTTAAATGAAGTAAAGTCTATGGCGCGTACCCTCAATACATTGGCTGAAGCAGAACGATACCTAGGGAACTTAGTGCTTGCGCTAGACTATGCATTACGAAGTTTGGCCCTTCACGGTCAAATAGATGATGCTAATGGCCGCGCTAAAGCATTAATGGGAGCGGGAATTATTTACCGCCACATTGGTCGTTATGAACAGTCTTTAAAGCATGTTCACCAGGCTCATCGCTATTATAAGAAAGTTAATAATGCAACGGGCATTGCTAAAACGTCGAACCAGATAGGTCATATTTATTTTAGATTAGAACAATTCGACCAAGCCCGTTCGTTTTACATGCTGTCTATTAGCTTGCCAGAGGAAAAAGTAGAGCCCAAAACCCTTGCTACCGCGCTTCGAGAAAGCGCCATTATTGATTGGAAAAAAGGTGACTATGCATCGGCAAAAACGTTAGTGAAAAAAGCAGATATTATTTATCGAAAAAGCAACGACAAGGCAAAACAATCAATAACCCAGCGAATAATGGCGAACATTCAACGAGATGAAAATAACGTTTCAAGCGCGCTCAATTACTATAGAGAATCATTGGCTTTAGCCACAGAGATAGAAAGCGATTTCTACCAAGTTAAAACCCTTATTCCATTAGCTACCATGCTTTTTGATACAAACACGGAAGAGGCTATAACGCTGTTAAAAACGGCCTTGAATTTAGCCCGTAAGAACGGTTACAAGGCCTACATATTAGAAAGTTATCATTATTTACGTTTAGCTGAGAAAAGTAGAGGCAATACAACAGCATCTTTACAGTACGCTGAACAAGAAATTGCCATGAGCGAAGTTATTCAAGAAGACGTTAACCACAACGAACTCGCGCTTGAAAAAGCTAAACTACACTCTTTAAGACTAGAAATAGAATTAGAAACGATGCGGGAAAAAACCAAACTCGACAAGCTCGAATTGGCTAGAAAGAACGATGAAATTGAGATAGCTCAACAAGCCACCACCATTTCAGAGTTAGAGCTAACTAAAAACAGATATGCCAGTGTCGCTTTAGCATTATTGTTAGCTGTCTGCTTAATACTAGTACTACTTATTTATCGCCGGTTTAGGGTATCGAAACAACGCAACCAAGAACTGGGCTACTTAGCCACACGCGATCCATTAACGAACACCTTTAATCGCCGTGTTTTGTTTGATTTGATGAAACGGGATTTTGCAAGAAATCCACAGCCAGAAGACTACTGCGTAATAATGATAGATATCGACTACTTTAAATCTATCAATGATAATTACGGGCATACCATAGGTGACTCGGTGCTATGCGGGGTTGCTAATACCTTGCAAAGCTGCGTTCGCCAAAACGATGTGGTGGCACGATTTGGTGGAGAGGAGTTCTGTATTGTATTACCAGATACTTCCTCCCACCAAGCTATGCGAATAGCTGAAAATTTACGAGAAACTATTCAAGTTCGTCGCTTTGATGATATCGCAGTGACCTGTAGCCTAGGCGTATCATCTATTCGCTTTGATGCGAAAACGCCATCTGAACTTATAGACCAAGCCGATCTCGCCCTATTTAAGTCGAAATCGTTAGGCCGTAATCAGGTGACGTTGTGGAGCGAAGCACTCGCTAGAGCGCAAGACTAACGTCGTTACACTACGGTAATGACATCTTCCATTGGCAAACGAGCCTTGGGTAAACCGTGATTCCAGTCTTGCTCTTCGTCGGCATAGCCAAGTGCTAGCGCCACTTCACAAATATGACCGTCAAGTTCTTCACTAAACAACTCACCAATCAAGTCAGCATCTACGCCTTCCATCGGTGTAGACGCTATACCCAAGCGGGCTAATGTGTGAAGCAAGTTTCCAAACGCCAGATAAACCTGTGCTTTTGTCCATGCGCCGTTGTAGCCATTCTCGTCCGTATTAGCTTCTGCAAAAGCATAGGCACCCATAAACGAGTCACGCATTGCTTCTGGTAAGTGACCAGACGCCACTTCTGCATCAACACGCTTAACAAATTTCTCTTTGGTAAACTTAGGGTCGTAAGCAAATAGAATGGTGTGCGATGCTTCTTTTGCATGCAGTTGGTTAAACTGATGCTTGTTAGCGAAAGTGTCGTGTAGACGCTGTTTTGCACTGTCACTTTCAACTACAACAAACTTCCAAGGCTGCGAGTTTATTGAAGACGCAGATAATCTTAGCGCTTCTAATATAATGGTTAAATCTTCTGAAGAAATACGTTTGCTACTGTCGTACTTTTTAACGGTATAGCGCTGGTTTAAATCACTGATAATTTGATTAGACACAAGTAACCCCTAATATTTAATGCGAATACTTTAGATGCCGAGAAGTTTAACGAGTTATACTGAAGACGATAAGCCCACTAATGATTGAATGAGTTTACACAAATTTTTGATAATGGAAGCGCTGGTTGACCGTCTACTTTTCACTACCGCATTAGAAATAAGAGGCAGACAAAGGAAAATCGCGCTATTTTTGAAATAACTATCGATACAAAAGAGCAGTAATGACAGAGCAGCAGTCTCTATCAATTAAAAAGAATCTAACAATACGCCTGTTACGAGTACTTAGGTACAACAAGGCAAGGGTAGAACGTGCACTTATGCTTATGCCTGCTGAGCACAAGCCGCTGTTTCATGTACTGCCCTTTTTACTACACGTAAATCATCCTGATCTTCCAGGTTATATTGAAGGTGAAGAGATTCCCTTTGGTATTCATAATTATTCATTTCGCGATGTTGTTGAAAATGCACTTTTGCAATGTTTCCCAGATAAGCGAGATTTGTTTGCTGATATAAAGTCTCTGTGGCCCCGTCAGCGGGCTATTGATGCGTTAGTGCTTATGGGAAGTATTGGTACCATTGCACAAACTGACACCTCTGATTTCGACTATTGGGTGTGTGTCGACGGCAATCAACTTTCAAAAACGTCGCTTAATAAACTACAAGAAAAGTTAACTGCCATCGAACATTGGGCAGACAGCAAGTTCGGCATTGAAGTGCACTTCTTCCTGTCTGAAATTGATAATGTACGACGCAACGATTTCGGCATTGCCGATGGAGAAAGCGCAGGCTCAGCCCAAGCGCTATTTCTTAAAGCTGAATTTTATACCACCAATATTGTGGTGGCAGGAAAAGCACCTTTTTGGTGGTTAACCCCAGAAAAAACCAATGACCAGCAATATACTGCATTGAAAAATCATCTAGAAGACGGGGGTTCTCCAGATTTAAGCTGGTTTATGGATCTTGGCAACCTTGAAAGACTCGACGCCAGTGAATTGTTCGGTGCTGCAATATGGCAGTTAAGCAAGGCCATGGACTCGCCGTTTAAGTCAGTACTGAAAATTGCGAAGTTAGAAGTTTATCTTGCTCATATTGAGCACGGTCAGCCCTTGTGTAGCTTGCTTAAAAAACATGTTCATCGAGGTGCCGAAGCACCCGGACAAGTCGCAGTTATCGACCCTTATGCGCTAATGTTCGACCAACTTATAGAGCATTACGAAAAAGAGGGGCAGCCTGAAGACATGTTGTTACTTCAACAGTGCCTGTACCTCAAATGTAATTGCAAACTAAGCCAACCACCGCAACGTGGCGAAACCTCTACGTTTAAGCGCAAGATAATAGCGGCCTATGCTAAGAAGTGGGGATGGACGAAACAAGACCTTTATCACTTAGATAATCAGCATGAATGGACCTTTCACGAACGGGTTCAATTAAGCCGACGTATTCATCGATTTCTTTTAAAATGCTACCGACGTATTTCAAGTCAGCTGGGTGCTGAACAACAAACCATGAGTAAGGAAGACATGACCGTACTAGGTCGTCGTCTTAGTACTTTTTATGGCAAGAAGCCTAACAAAATTGAGTTTCTACGCCGCGCGTTTGATGAAAACCTCTACTGCGACACGGTAACCGTAGCATTAAAGCAAAACAAAACAGGGCAAGATATTTGGACTGTGTATGCTACTGACACGCTCAGCAAGTCGGGGAAAATAGCGCAAAGTCAGAAAATAACGCAAACATCCTCTGCTATTGAGTTAGTCGTATGGTGCGTAGCAAATCGTATTATCGACGCAAAAACCACCATCTATCTTGATTATAATGCCGCAGAGGTAAGCGAGCTGGATTTGAACGACTTATTGAAACATATTTGTCGCTACTTTCCGCCAATTAAAGTCTCTGCACTGCAAAGAGAAAATCTGCTAACTAGCGCCCGTGTTACAACCTGCTTAGCTATTGTGAATTTCAATACGCTCAGGCAAAAAGCGAGCGTTGAAGAAGTCTCGGTTTTATATACCACATCGTGGGGCGAAACCTTTTTATTCCACGGGAAAGATGTGCTGGATAGACTCTGGTTTGAGCTTGAAGAAACGGAGCTTGCCCCGCCTTGTTATGTCATGGTACCTCGCGGAAATCAGCAATCTCGTATTCAGGGTGAGTTTTTAGAGTCCTCAGGTATGAGTTTTTCCCTTATTCACTAGACCCGTCTGCTTTTTCTACCCTTTCAATTTTGTACTTGTCTTTTTGCCAAAAAAGCCACTGTGCCAACACATGCCATGTGATTACTTCTCTGGCGCCTGAAAAAGCTAATATTTTGTTGTTTATCTAGGTATGCTAGAAAACGAATCTACGTATTAAATTATGGCGCTACTATGCTTAAAATTAAAACCAAACAATCTGTTCTCCCCTTTGTTTTGTCAGTAACCTTGGTGTGTACCCTGTTAAGCGCCTGTACTAACGTTACTAGCACTACGCAAGCTGCAACGTCATTAGATAAGAAACTTACCGCAGAACAATTAATCGAGTCCCTTGATTTAACCGGCCACGTTGAAGGCGGCTTCTTTCGCCAAACGTTTAAAGCAGATCACAGGCCGCTAATAAGCACAGATAACGGCGATAGAGTGAATATGACCTCTATTTATTACCTGCTAAGTGCCAAATCCCCTATCGGGCATTTTCATATGAATCGCTCTGACATCATGCATTACTTCCACATGGGAGACCCTATTACGTATTACCTCATTAACCAAGATGGCAGCCTTGAAACTCATGTATTAGGGCCCGATCCTACGCAAGGCCATAAGATGCAAATGGTGGTGAAAGGCGGAACATGGAAGGCATCAAAAATACTGACTACAGGCCCGTATGGTTATGGCCTTATAGGGGAAGCGGTAGCGCCTGGTTTCGAATATATCGATATGCAATTAGGCGAACGAGCAGAGTTAATTAAGCAATTTCCTCAACACGATGAACTTATTACTTCATTAACGCGATAGATGAATTTACTCGACGTATTCGAAGCTAAGCACTAAGCGCGCTTATGCCTAAAACTATTACCAAAAAAATATTTACCCTACAACTACATCAACGATAACAATATAAAGGTTAACTATGAGCCCACGTACTGTCGCATTTTCAAGAACACGTTTAACTGAGCTAATGGTACCTTCATTTGCCAACTTTGGCGGAAAAGTCCATGGCGGTATTATCTTGTCTTTAATGGATAAAGTGGCCTACGCCTGTGCCAGTAAACATGCCGGTGCCTATTGCGTAACGGTTACGGTAGATGGCGTTGAGTTTTTACAGCCTGTGGAAGTGGGCGAATTATTATCGCTAGACGCTACCGTGCACTACGTTGGCAACACTTCTTTGGTGGTTGGTATTAAAGTCACGTCTGAGAATATCAAGAACAATAAAGTAAAGCATACCAACAACAGTTTTTTCACTATGGTGGCTAAAGACGACAACGGTGTGCCAGTAAAAGTACCAGAATTGGAACTCAGCAACCCGCACGAAATGCGCCACTTTGTAACAACGATTAAGCGTAATAAAGTGAAACGTGAAGCGCAGGCAAGAATACAAAAAGAGCACGATGACTTCATTCCAAAAGAAGATTTTGTATTGCTTGATAACCAGCGCTGTACCATTACTTTCGATAAAGATGCGTCTTATACTCAAGAGTAAGATACAAAAAAGCCCTTGGTGTTTTGCAACAACCAAGGGCTTTTATTAACGCTTACACCGGTATGCGCTAGCTTATAATCCAGCGTGGTACTGACTTACCGTGGAAGCTGGCACCATACTATTAAGCGTGTCTTCAACTTGTTTATCACCGGCTAATAGCTGTTCGAATTGACGAATTAGCGCGACCTTGTCTGGCGATACTCTGTCTCCAGCACCAATGTTGGTTAAATCAATCATGAAGCCGTCGAACAAGTCAGATAAATCGTTCATCACTTCCATATTTAAAAATTGATCTTCGTTGTAAATACTCGGATAACCGGCTTTTTGTTTATCGATGGCGAACGACATGCCTTTCATATTAGTAATACTGGTTGATTTGTCGCAAGAGAGCATGCACCCATTATCGATACGCGGCTTCTCGCAACCCACACTTTGCTGGAAGAAACACTGTCTGCTGGTCATCAACAAAATAGGGTGATAAATACTGTAAAACAGTTTGAAGTTTTCAGGCCGTGCAATGTTCTTCATTTGCATGCGGTTTAGCTCGTTTGAAATAAACGCACCATGACAGTCGAAATCTTCCTTCATGGCCATTAATGCGTACGAGTTTGTGGTATTTAAGAAAGGCCCTGCAATCCACTTTATGCCTAACTCGGTAGCTTTGTAGGCAATTCCAGTATTGTTGGTCACAATTAATGGCGGCATAACTTGTTCAAGTATATTCACTGCCACATCGTAATCTTTGCCAATGAGCACCGCAGGGAACCACGGAATTAAACGGGGGTTCTCTTTTAAGAAGCCTACATATTTGGTGCAATTACGCTTGTAAGCATCTGGCAACTTAAAGTAAATATCAGCATCCGTTGCATCGGCTAAATGCACGTCTGCCTCATCACAGATTAGCAATGAAAGCGCTGGCTGCTTATCGGCTTCGCTTTTAGGGTAACTCGTGAGTTTTGGTAATATCACTTCAGGTATTAACGACTGTTCACCGTTAAGCTGCTTCATGGCTTCGTTTTTAAGCGCCGTTACATCACGAAATGGCAAACTAAGGCCCTTACCTAATTGTGTAACATCTAGGTCAGCGATGCGGTATTCGCCATTGCCTAAATTTTTAAAACGCTTCTCTAGTAAGGCTTCGTCTAGCGCATTTTTCTCACTTTTAGACAACACACCTTCAGAACTTAGCGTAATGGTTTTAGGGGCAATAGTGTTGATGCTGTCCTTACCAAACTCGCTTTGAACATCTTCAGCATTAGACGAGTTGCCCGCTGCTAAACCATGAGTTTTGATAGTAAGAGTTAAACAACTCCCCTCTTCACCTGAAAACACTAGCGTAGTAGGTATTTTATCGATAGATAAATACTGAATCTTCTCTCTTACCAAGTCGTGTAGTTCGTTCTTCTCTTGATAAAGGGTTTGTTTCACTTCTTGTATTTGCACCACTGAAATACGGTTAACGTCTTTCGTCGACGCATCATTTGCGCTTTCAGTTTGAACCGCTTTTTCAATAGCATGATTTTTTGAGTTATCACGTGGATTATCAATAAACATCGATTGATTCAAATCGCCACGCAAGAACGCGTTAGAAAAGTCTCGGTTGAATACTTTATAAAGGCGTTCGCCGTCTTCTAATAATTCACCGGTTTCCAAAAAGCCATCAATCTGCTTTCTAAAACTGTCGATTACCGTATGAACGTAGCTTGCGCCTTTAATCCGGCCCTCTACTTTAAACGAGTAAA
>MDTG01180171.1_pt1 | contig 17508 bp, 18 predicted proteins | sample 811421 | NCBI WGS metagenome assembly MDTG01 (sample SAMN05326645, study PRJNA326480) | marine metagenome | isolation source: seawater | place: Pacific Ocean: South East | collected 2011
CATTAGAAGCAGCAATTATTGCTGCTGATTTAAGTGGTACACTGGATTCCGGCGGTCCATTCACATTATTTGCACCAACAGATGATGCATTCGCAACACTTCCTGAAGGAACTGTGGATGGATTGTTAGCTAACATAAATGAACTTACTGAAGTACTTTTACACCACGTGATACAAGGTGCTGTTATGGCTGAAGACCTAAACAATGGTGATGTATTAACCTCATTGAATGATGATAATTTGACGGTTACTGTTGATGGTATGACATATATGATTGACATGGCTACTGTAACTGCAGCAAATATTGAAGCCAGTAATGGTGTAGTACACGTAATAGATATGGTTCTTGTTCCAGAAACAAACGATCAAACGGTTATGAGTATCATTGAAAACTCTCCAATACACACAACATTAGAAACGGCTATTAATGCTGCAGGCTTAGCTGAAACGCTTTCAGGTGATGGTACATTTACAGTATTTGCACCGTCTGACGAAGTATTTGCAGCACTTCCTGACGGTTCACTAGACCTTATTTTAGCAAACACTGAACTTCTTACTAACCTACTACTAGGTCACGTACACGAAGGTGAGTTATATTCAGCTGATTTAACTGATGGCTTGAGCGTAACTATGATGAATGAAGGAGACTTAACTGTATCAAACGATGGCATGACCATCATGATTGACGATGCATTAATTTTCCAAGAGGACTTACCAGCAACTAATGGAGTAGTACATGTAATTGATAATATTTTACCATCAACAGTAATTGATCCTGATACTCTTACAGTAATGAGTATTATTGAAGCATCTCCAGAACATACTACTTTGGAAGCTGCTATTAATGCTGCAGAATTAGCTGAAACTCTTTCCGGTGAAGGCCCTTTCACAGTATTTGCACCAACTGACGATGCTTTTAATGCACTTCCAGCTGGAACGGTTGAAGGCTTACTTGCTGATATTCCAGCCTTAACAGAGATTTTATTACACCACGTAGTAGGTGCTACTGCATTATCTACTGATCTTAATGATGGCGATGTTTTAACAACATTGAATACAACTGAACTAACTGTTTCAGTAGATGGCGGCACATACATGATTGATATGGCTACAGTTACAGCGGCTAATTTAGAAGCAGATAATGGTGTTGTACACGTTGTAGATATGGTATTGATACCAGTAAATCCTTCAAGTATTAATGAGTTTAATACTACAGATATCTATATGTACTCTCTCAACTTATTAGGAGAAAAAGTAGACAGAAATACCAAAGGAGAGGTTGTAATTGACATTTACACTAACGGCAAAACCGTCAAAAGACTGAACTTAAACAAGTAATTCATATTTAATTTTAATTCAATTGGGAGGGCGTATGCTCTCCCAATTTTTTTCTTAAAAAAATGAAATATATATTAACAACTTTTTTAGCGCTTTTTATCATGAATACAGCATCATCGCAATCTATATATGATATATCTATCAATACTATTGATGGAAAAGAAATAAAAATGAATGAATTTAAAAATAAATATATCCTTATAGTAAATGTGGCTTCCTATTGCGGGTATTCTTCTCAGTATTCTACCATGCAGAAACTTCACGATAAATACGATAATCTTATAGTTTTAGGAGTCCCTTGCAATCAGTTTGGAATGCAGGAGCCAGGTTCAGAAAAAGAAATACAAAGTTTCTGTGAAAGCAAATATAATATTGACTTTCCTATGACCGAAAAAATTGACGTTAAAGGAAGTAATCAACATAATCTATACGAATGGTTAACCTCAAAGCGAACAAATTCTATTGATGACTATACTGTATCGTGGAACTTCAATAAGTTTTTAATTAGCCCAAAAGGTGAACTACTATCCTACTACAAAAGTAGTGTTGACCCATTGGATGATAGTATTACAAATTTGATTAAGTAATGAAAAAAACTGGCTTTCTTCTTATAGCAATAGTATTTTTATATGCACTTTACGCTTTTAACGTGAGCTACAATATGAACTATACCGTCATAAAAACAGTTGATTCTGTTGAAATTAGAAAATACGAAAAGTCGTATTACGCTAGTTATTACACAAGAGATAACAGTGATAACTCTAAATTCAGAGTGCTAGCGAACTATATTTTTGGTGGAAATGACAGACAAGAGCAAATTGGTATGACTTCGCCAGTAAATATGCGTATTTCATCAAAGAAAAATGAAATGCTTTTCCTAATGCCAGATAGGTATGAAATGGAAAGTTTACCGACACCTGACAACAACGATATTGAACTCATCTCCATTGAAGAAAGAATTGTAGCCACTATTCGCTTTTCGGGCTATGCTAACGATAGCAAAGTTCAACGCAAAATGAACGAATTGACAAACACTCTTAAGAGGTATTCTATTGACTACAAAGATGAATTTGAGTTACTTGTTTATGACTCGCCCTATAAAGTATTTAATAGAAGAAACGAAGTCTTAGTTGTGCTTAAGTAATGCCTGAAGGTCCAGAGGTAAAAATAGCATCTACTTACTACAATGAATTTTTCAAAGGTTCAAAAAATATTCAGTTTGAAATACTAACAGAATACTATGAGGTAAAATACTTTAGTGTATTCGATATAATTGAGAAGCATCTATCTGAAGATTTTCGACCTAGCTACACCATCGGCAAAAATATTTTTATTCCTCTTCAAAATAAACAAACATTTAATTTTCATCTGGGTATGACTGGAGGATGGAGTGAACAACATATCAAACACTGTCACTTTAGAGTCTACAGTAGTTCTAAAGAATTATTTTTTAAAGATGTAAGAAAGTTTGGTAAAATGAGAATTCTCACTCAAGATGAAATTGATAAAAAACACAAAATTGAATTTGACCTTCTAAATGACTTACACGATTTCGAGCGCCACTTTAGATATTTAAAAACAAAAATAAAATCAAACAAATCAGTATGTTCCGCACTAATGAATCAATCTTTATTTCCAGGAGTTGGGAATTATATAAAATCTGAAGCTCTGTATGCCACTAGACTTCATCCCGAAAAAAAATGGGGAGAACTTTCAGATAAAAAAATTAAGCAACTCATGCTTAACACTCAAGATATTATGCAGCGAAGCTACAACACTGGTGGAGCTGAATTAAAGGATTTCAAAAATCCTTTTAGCAAATCTACTTTTAGCTTACATGTTTATGGTAAGAAAACGGATACTAAGGGAAATAAAGTAGAAAGTTCTCTCACATCTGATCAAAGAAAAAGCTGGTTTTGTCCTAATATTCAAAAATGAAATATTGCGTCCACTTCATATTTAAAGATGACAAAATTCTGTTGCTGAAACGAAAGGATTCAAACCCCTTTTATCCAGGTATTTGGACACCAATTATTGGAAAACTAAAAATAGAAGAAGATCCTTTTAAAGCAGTTGTACGAGAAACTATTGAAGAAACACAACTTAAAATAAACAATCCTAATTTTATAAAACAGTGTGAATTTGATAATGACCAATATTGGTTTTTTCATTCCGTAATTGTTACAGATGATATTATCTTAAATCACGAAAATGACCAATATGATTTTTTTAAAAGATCTAAATTGCCTCAAAATTTATGGTCATTTTTTAAGACTATAGTAGATGAAATTTAGAGAAATTACTTTGTGAGCCTTTTGATGATTAGAGGTAAATAAACTAAATCAAAAAATACAGCCACAATAGCACTTATTATTGTAATAATCGATAGCTGTGATACTGATTTAAATTCAGAAAAAATTAAAGGCAATAAGCATATCATTACTACCAAAGTGGTTTTGACAACAGCTCTTCCCGTATTATTCACTACAAAGTCAAGTGCATCCGCTTGGTTCAAATTTAGCTTTCTATGATTTGTATAAGCACTGATAACGTGTATGGAATCATCAATAATTAAACCAAAAACAATAGTAAATATGAAAGCATTTGACAGACTAAAATAAAATCCAAAACTATAGAGTATTCCTACACAAATCAGTATGGGAGTTATGTTTGGTAATATAGCTATGATGAAGTAATTAAAATCAAAATTATTAAAGAGGAAAAATAAAAGTCCGATTGAAAATATAGCTAAAAGTAAGCCATAGATTAATTGCTTGGTCAAGTCATTACCCAATAAATCGAACAAATATCCAGCTCCAGAATAATTGAATTCTAAATCTGTTGACTCAAAACGGTTTTCAAGCTTTTCCAACTTTGAAAGTGTTGCTAATGAGCCCTCATCGCCTGTTCTACAAATAAAGAAATACTGGTCTTTGTAATCATCCATAGCAAAGCCCATTTTATCAAGCATCAAGCCATTAAAATTGATATTAGTGAAATCTACCACAAAGCCCAATGCCTCTAGTTCATCTATGATATCTTGCAGAACGCTTTCATCTTCAATTTCACCTTTATCTAAGAAAACAGATATTGGCTTAATTCCGCCAAAGTGAGTATCAAAAAAAGTAGTCTGTTGATAAACTTCAGATTTCTTATTGATTTCGTCTGTTAAATAGTTATCAATTTTGACATTACTAACCCCATAAAAACCTAGGGCAATGAACAAAAACATAAATAAATGAAAAACTTTACTCATCTGACCATTTTTTAAAAACGCAATAAATCGGTTGGTGTTTATTTCGAAAAATGGAATAGGTTTTGATTCATTAAAGTTCTTGTCTACACTTATCGCATAAACTAGCATAGCAATAAATAAAGTAGTAACAACTCCTATAGAGGTAATTATTCCAAAACGTAGAATAGGAACGATATCGTTAACTAAAAAAGTCAAGAAGCTCATAGCGGTTGTAATGGATGTTAGAGCAACTGCCTTACCAACTGTATTCATTCTCTTCTTAAAAAAAACGTCAACAGAATGCCCCTTTTTTTCCTGTTTGTTTGTCAAGTGCATAATGTCAGACAGACACACAATAAACAAAATTGCAGGCGTAATAATCATTACAAGCTCAATACCACCAAAAATTATTTGGGAAATACCTAACGTAATAACTATACTGGCAATTACACTAAATATAGTAAGCGATACTAACTTGATATTTTGAGTTATAAACAAAAGGAATAAAAAACATAGAAAACCACTAATTACAGTAAGAATTATAAATTCCTGAATCACCTTTTTAGAAAAATATAATTCACTTGGGGAACGACCACTAATGTAAATCTCAGCCATCTTATTAGTTAGCGAAGTAGCATAAAGCGAATCGATAAATACTTGATTATCCGATTTGCTCATTGCACTTTCATTCTCAATAAGGAAGAGGATTTTTCTGCCATCTTGTGATATAAAATTATTCTGACTATGAACAATTTTTTGTTTAGTAAGCGTATAGAGAGAATCGTTTTTTAAGTTCAGCTTTCGTTTAGAAATAGGAAATAAGCCCGTATTGATAAGTTTCCTATCATTGATAATACTAAAAACTCTCTTGACGTATTTTGATGATTTCAACTCTTTGTGAAAAGTCTTTACTTCAAGCATTTCTTCATAGTTCAAACTATCTGAAAAAGATACCCCAAAGAAAACTAAATTGTTATCATCAAGGACATTTATATCAATATTGGCAGCTTCTAATTCATTTATGATTCTTTCTGAATCAAAATAAATCTTAGCATCAGTCAATTGATACAAACAGAATCCAAATACTATTATGGTAATCGCGAATAAATAGTACTTGAATCGCCAAAAGAAATTATACATGCTTTACTTCTTAATCGTTGATAAACCACCATCGACATGAAGAACCTGTCCAGTCATCCAAGATGACTTATCAGACAATAGAAATTCTATAGCATCGGCAATGTTTTTAGGCTGACCAACTTTCTGTAAAGGATGGCGTGAGTTCATTTGCTCCACTTGAGATTCTGTTCTGAACAATCTAGAAGACAGTTTAGTTTGCACAACTGAAGGTGCTACACAATTAACTCTAACCTTTGGAGACCATTCCGCAGCTAATGATCTACATAAACCCTCAATAGCTGACTTACATAATGAAATTGAAGAATGGTAAGGCATTCCAACTTGTGCAGCCACAGTACTTATAAAAATCAACGAGGAATTTTGAGCAAATTGCTTATGAAAATGTTTAAGAATTTTAATCAGTCCTAGTACATTTATTTCATAATCTGTTTGAAAATCACTCAATTTAAGTCCCGAAAACGGACGAAGATTTATAGAGCCTGGGAAATAAACTAAACCATCTATTTCGCCTTCAATTAAAGGAAAAGTGCTTTCATCTTGTACATTTATCTCGTGCTGATGACTTTCGCTTGGATTGGATGTTAACTCAATAAATTCGTGCTCATTTGACGCATTTTTAACCATGTATTGAGCGATATCGCTTGATGAACCAATAAGTAATACTTTCATTTTTTTTTGCAAACTTAATACTTTTTGTATAATTTTAACCTTTGAAATCTATACAAAATGAAAAAAGTAAGAGTAATTCGCCGTGAACGCTTCAATGCAGCTCACCGTTTATTCAATCCAAATTGGACTGACGAAAAGAATGAGCAAGTATTTGGAAAATGCTCAAATAAAAATTGGCATGGGCATAATTACACTTTATTTGTAACGGTTGAAGGTCATGTAGATGATGATACTGGTTATGTTATTGACTTGAAAATATTGAGTGACCTTATTAAAGAGAAGATAGTTAATAAGATGGACCACAGAAATTTAAATCTTGAAGTAGATTTTATGAAAGATTGCATAACTACCGCTGAAAATATTGCTGTGAAAATTTATGAGCAGCTCGAGGAAGGTATAAAATCCACAGGTAATCACTTATATAGTGTGAAACTATATGAGACAGAAAATAATTATGTAGAATATTATGGATAATTCAAAACAATGTAACGGAATAGCCCAAATCATTGATCTCAATCCTGAGTTGAGAAATATTGGCTTTGCCGATGGCGTAAACATCGGGGGTGCACTAAATGATTCGGAGAAAAAGGTGATGATAGAAAAAGCGGCTATTAAGTTCGGTGAATTTCTAGAGGCTTTAGGGTGTGACTGGCAAAATGACCCTAACTCTAAAGAAACTCCTCATCGTGTGGCTAAAGCCTATGTAAACGATTTGTGGGCAGGAAGATATAATGCTTTCCCAAAAATTACAACCTTTCCTAATTATGAATATGATGGAATAATCTTTGAAGGAAACATTCCAGTTATTTCAATGTGTTCACACCATCACCAAACGATTATGGGTAAAGCTCACATCGCTTATATCCCTCAAATTAATCAAGAAATTATTGGTTTGAGTAAGCTCAACAGAATTGTAGAGCACTATGCTAGAAGGGGTGCTATTCAAGAAAACTTAACTGTTCGTATACATGACGCTATCAGTAAAATAGTAGAAAGTAATAAAGGTGTTGCGGTTATGATTGAGGCTTCTCACAACTGCGTACAATGTAGAGGCATTGGACATCAAGGTACAGCAATGAAAACCTCAAAACTAACGGGTGAGTTTATAGAATCTAATAAAACACGTAACGAATTTTACGAATTCATAAAATCCTAAAATGGGAAAAGTATCGGTCATTGGTAGTGGGTTTTCTGGATTAAGTACAGCCGCCTTTCTTGCAAAAGAAGGGCATGACGTTACCGTCTTCGAAAAAAATAAAGAAGTTGGTGGACGTGCTCGTCAATTCCAAGCAAAAGGCTACACCTTTGATATGGGTCCTAGTTGGTACTGGATGACAGATGTGTTTGATAAATTCTTTCATCAGTTTGATAAAAAAGCAAGTGATTACTTTGAGTTAATACAGCTTGACCCTGGCTTTCAAATTATATTTGAAAATCAAAAAACACTTAAGTTATCTGCTGACTGGTCATCCATTCGCGATCTATTTGAAAGTTATGAAGAAGGTTCTTCAAAAAATTTGGAAGCCTTCATGATAGAAGCCGAATACAAATACAATTTTGGAATAAATCAATTGGTATATGAACCAGGCTTATCTTTAAAAGAAATCTGCAAACCAGAGCTTTTTACTAATGTTTTTAAGCTTCAAGTGTTTACCTCTTACAGAAAACACGTTGCAAAATATTTTAAAAATCCATACTTAAAAGCATTACTAGAATTCCCCGTTTTGTTTCTAGGAACTGCACCAAGCCAAACCCCTGCACTTTACAGTCTAATGACTTATTCAGGCATCAAAAAAGGTACTTTCTACCCAATGGGCGGCTTTGGTAAAGTAATAGACGCTTTCAAAGAGATTTGTCTTGTGCAAGGTGTAAAGTTCCAAACAGACGAAGCAGTACAATCGGTAAATATAGAAGGTAAAAATATCCATTCTATACAAACAACCAAAGGCGTATACAATACCGATATTGTGGTAGGCTCTGCAGACTACAATCATGTTGATAGTAAACTCTTGCCACCACAATACCGCAACTATAATGATGCATATTGGAAAAAGAGGACTTTTTCACCATCTAGCCTATTATTCTATGTTGGTGTAGATAAAAAATTGGATAAACTCATTCATCACAATCTTTTCTTCGATGAAGACATTGAGCAACATACTGATGAGATTTATAGTAATCCAAAGTGGCCTGAAAAACCACTGTTTTATGTGTGCTGCCCTTCAAAATCAGACCCTCATGTTGCCCCTGAAGGCAAAGAAAATATTTTCTTTTTGATGCCAATAGCTCCAGGACTTGAGGATAGTGATAAAATGAGAGATCACTATTTTGAAATAATGCTAAAAAGACTTGAAAAGTACACTGGACAAAGCATTGAAGAACACATAGAATACAAAAGAAGTTATTGTGTCAACGATTTTGTAAAAGACTACAATGCCTACAAGGGCAATGCATACGGACTTGCCAACACATTACTTCAAACAGCAAATCTTAAACCTAAAATCATTAACAAGAAAATTAATAATCTGTTCTACACAGGTCAGTTAACTGTACCAGGCCCTGGAGTTCCTCCATCAATTATTTCTGGTCAAGTAGTTGCCAAACACATTGTAGAATCTAATCTTATGACATTATGAAGCATCTATTCGATTCCGTTTCCGCTAAGTGTAGCAAAATGACAACTATCGCTTACAGCACAAGCTTTAGTTTTGGCATTAGAGCACTAGACAAGAAGCTACACGCTCCTATTTATGGTATTTACGGCTTCGTCCGTTTTGCTGATGAAATAGTTGACACTTTCCACGACTACGATAAGCACCGTCTTTTTCACAAGTTTAAAGATGATACCATTGAGGCTATTGAGTCAAAAATTAGTCTTAACCCTATTCTAAATAGCTTTCAGAAAGTAGTAAATGACTATAAAATTGATTGGAACCTTATCAATACATTTTTGGATAGTATGGAAATGGACCTTGATGAAGAGCAAAGCTATGACACTGACAAATACAACAAGTACATCTTAGGATCTGCCGAGGTGGTTGGACTAATGTGTCTAAAAGTATTCGTGAATGGAAATAAAGAGCAATATGAAAGTTTAAAGCCTGCGGCTATGAGTCTAGGTTCTGCTTTTCAAAAGGTCAATTTTTTAAGAGATGCCAACAGTGACTTTTCATATTTAGGAAGAACTTACTTTCCAGGAGTAAATATGGTCGAATTTTCTGAAGAAGATAAAATAAAAATTGAAAATGATATTGAAGTAGATTTTGATGATGCCTTAGAAGGTATCAAAAATTTACCATTCAGCTCAAGAGGTGGAGTATACTTGGCTTACATTTATTACTACAACCTATTCAGAAAAATTAAGTCCTTGCCATCTTCAAGAGTAATGGAAGAACGCATACGTATTCCAAATACTGATAAACTTGCATTGATGGTTCAATCTATGGTCAAAAATCAACTCAACCTTATATGAGTATTTTACTAATTTTTATTTTAACATTTAACCTACAATTAGTTCAAGCAAGTGACTTCAATTATAATGAACTACGCAAGCTCTATATTGAAGCTTCAAACAATGAAGTAGAATGTCAAAAGCTTTTCAAACTGACTGAAGAGAGTATCTTAGAAGATAATATTCTAGCATATTCATATCATGCAATTTCAAAAATGCTCATCAGCAAATTTGCTCTTAACCCTCTATTTAAGTATTCAGAATTCAACGCTGGAAAAGAAATGCTCGAGAAAGCCATTAGCTCAGACCCAAATAATCTTGAACTACGTTTTCTCAGGTACTGTATGCAAATAAATACACCTAAATACCTCAATTATAATGAAGATTTAGAATCTGACAGTTTATTTATTACAAGTCAACTAGAATCAAATGTTGAATTAAATTCATTTATTAACCCAATCTTTAAAGCGTTATAATTATGGAAGAGAAAGTTATTCTTGTAGATACCAAAGACAACCCAATAGGTAAGATGAACAAGCTGGAAGCTCATCAAAAAGGGCTTTTACATAGGGCTATATCAATCTTTATCTTTAATTCAAACGGAGAAATGCTTCTCCAAAAAAGAGCATTACACAAATACCACACTCCTGGATTATGGAGCAATAGTGCGTGCAGCCATCCAAGAGCTAATGAATTCACAAAAAAGGCTGCCGAACGTCGTCTTAAAGAAGAAATGGGAATCTCTTGTGATTTATATTTTTCATTTAGTTTCTTGTACAAAGCAAGCTTTGAAAATGGACTAATCGAAAATGAATTGGACCATGTTTTTATCGGATTTTCTGACGATAAACCCAAGCTTAACCCATCAGAAGTTTGTGGCTATAGATACATTTATTCTGAGCAACTCTTGAAAGAAATTGAAAGCACTCCTGAACAATTTACACCTTGGTTTAAAATATGTATAAATAAAGTATTAGAAAGCCAATATTACATTCAAAAAAATGCACTAATTGCTTAATTTTGTACTATGAGTTTGATAACAGGTCTTTTGGTAATGTTCGTGACATTTTGGGTAATGGAATTTGTAGCATGGGCTACACACAAATACGTTATGCATGGTTTTTTATGGAGTTTACATAAAGACCATCATCAGGTAGATAAGACTAGAATATTTGAAAATAACGATGCTTTCTTCTTAATTTTCGCTATACCTGGCTCAACATTAATAGTATTTGGATCACCTTTATTTTTCTACATTGGATTTGGAATTACCTTGTACGGAATTGCCTATTTCATTATCCATGAAATATTTATTCATCAAAGAATTAAACTATTTCGAAACACCAAATCGAACTATCTTAAAGCCATAAGACGAGCTCATAAAATTCACCACAAAAATTTAAATAAAAAAGATGGGACGTGTTTTGGAATGCTTATTGTACCTTTAAAGTATCTAAAACTTAGCTAATTTTATTGTTGAGTGATTGTTAAATAATACTAGAGTCCAATATATTTTCTGCAGTATTTTGAGTTAATAATGAAATCGAAAAACCAATAGTTAAAACTATTATAAATTATAATTTTATTTTATTGTTATTTGGTTTGAAATTTGTTTCTGCAAATATATATAGCGTTAATTTTGAGGAATGAAAAACTACTTATTAATATGTATTATGCTTCTGAGCTGTACCCCTCAGGATTTTTTAGTGTCCTCATCATACCAACATTGGGTAGGCGGAAGAAAAGAAGCAGGTTCAGGTACTAATTATACATTCATATTAGTTGCTCTAGAACGTCATACCAATTTTAAAATCAATGGGATTTACGCCCATAATACGGCTTTAAAATTCAACGTTAATCCTCAAGAATTTGAAAAAGGTGATACTCTCAAAATCAATGCATATAAAAGCAAAGAAAAGCAACAAACAGACTCTATCGAAGCTCTTATTAATTACCAACTATTTGATAAAAATTATCATCTTTCAATTCAAAAAATGACTGAATTGGACAAATTATACTACCCCTAATTATAGTCAGTGCATTACTTAAATAGTTTTAGCTATTTGCCAATAAAGAAATTATCTTTGTATCACTATGCAAGGAAAGAAAACGGTTTTAATGATTTTGGACGGATGGGGACATGGTGACCGAACTAAATCTGATGCTGTTCACCATGCTTATACTCCATTTATAGACTCTCTATACTACTCTTACCCGAATACCGAATTGCAAACGGATGGTTTAGCTGTTGGTTTGCCTGAAGGACAAATGGGTAACTCCGAAGTTGGACACATAAACATAGGAGCAGGCAGAATTGTTTACCAAGATTTAGCCAAAATTAATAAAGCGTGTGCTGAAAAGACTTTAGAAGGTATGCCAAAACTTCAAGCCTCTTTTAAATACGCAATAGATAATAATAAACCTTTACACTTGATGGGTTTAGTCTCTGATGGTGGAATACATTCTCATTCATCTCACCTTTTTGAGTTGTGCAGATTAGCCCGAAAAGCAGAAGTTAAAGAAGTCTATGTTCACGCTTTTACAGACGGTAGAGATACTGATCCAAAAAGTGGAAAAGGACTTTTAAAGGTATTAGAATACAACCTTCATGGAGCAAAGATAGCATCAATATGTGGTCGGTACTATGCCATGGATAGGGACAATAGATGGGAACGTATAAAGCTAGCCTACGACTTGCTTGTTAAAGGCGAAGGGCAATACTTCAATTCGGTCAGCGAGAGTATACAAGCATCTTACGATAATGATATAACAGACGAATTCATAAAACCCATCACTCTACAAGAAAATGATAAATGTATCGCCACTATAAAAGAGGGTGATGCCGTAATCTGTTTCAATTTCCGTACAGATAGATGCCGAGAAATTACTACAGCTCTCACTCAAAAAGATATGCCAGAGCATGGTATGCAAAACCTAAACTTGCATTACACTACCATGACGATGTACGATAAAAATTTTAAAGACGTAAACGTCATTTTTGAAAAAGACAACCTATTCAATACTCTTGGACAAGTTGTCGCCGAAAACGGATTAAAGCAAATTCGAATTGCAGAAACTGAGAAATATCCTCACGTTACCTTTTTCTTTTCTGGGGGTAGAGAAACTGAATTTGAAGGTGAAAAACGCCTCATGGCAAGCTCTCCTAAAGTTGCAACATACGATTTGCAGCCAGAGATGAGTGCCCACGAAGTAGTTGCTAAAATAGTTCCAGAGCTAGAAGAAGCCACAGCAGATTTTATATGCCTAAACTTCGCCAATCCTGATATGGTAGGACATACGGGCGATTATAATGCTATTGTAAAAGCTGTAGAAACCGTAGATCAATGTACTAAAGAAGTTGTAGAAGCAGGCTTAAAAAAGGATTATGCCTTCATTATTATTGCTGACCACGGCAATGCCGACTTTGTAATCAACGAAGATGGTAGTCCGAATACAGCACACACCACAAATCCAGTGCCTTGCTTTCTCCTCAACACCAAATACGTGAGAATTAAAAAAGGAAAATTGGGCGATATTGCCCCAACAATATTAACCGTCATGGGAATAACCATTCCTCAAGAAATGACAGGAGAAACATTAGTATAATTATGGAACACATCAATAACTACATTTCAGAACACAAAGACCGATTTATTAACGAGCTTATGGACTTATTACGTATTCCCTCAATCAGTGCCGACCCAGCTTATGCCGATGATGTACACGCCTGTGCCAAAGCGGTTGAAAGCCACCTAATAAAAGCGGGAGCTGACAATGTGGAAATCTGTCCTACACCAGGGTACCCTATAGTATATGGTGAAAAGATTATTGACACTAGCCTACCCACCGTTTTAGTGTATGGACACTATGACGTACAACCGGCAGACCCTCTTGAATTATGGGAAAGCGGTCCTTTTGAGCCAGTGATTAAAAAAACAGATATTCACCCTGATGGAGCAATATTCGCTAGAGGAGCTTGTGACGATAAAGGGCAAATGTATATGCACGTCAAAGCCTTTGAACTGATGATGGAAACCAATTCATTAGCCTGTAACGTAAAGTTCATGATTGAGGGCGAGGAAGAAGTAGGCTCAGATAATTTGGGCGACTTCGTAAAAGCAAATAAAGAACGTTTAGAGTGCGATGCCATTCTCATTTCTGATACTGGCATCATTGCCAACGATACCCCTTCTATAACAACTGGATTAAAGGGCTTAAGTTATGTGGAAGTAGAAGTTACAGGTCCAAATAGAGACTTACACTCTGGCTTGTATGGTGGTGCTGTAGCTAATCCTATTAATATTTTGTGTGAAATGATTGCCTCATTAAAGGATGAAAACAACCATATTTCCATTCCTGGATTCTACGATAACGTAATAGAATTATCAACACAAGAACGAGAGGATATAGCACGTGCTCCATTCTCATTAGACGAATACAAAAAAGCCCTAGACCTCAGCGATATTCACGGTGAAGAAGGCTTTACGACTATGGAACGAACAGGTATTCGCCCAACTTTAGACGTTAATGGAATATGGGGAGGCTATACTGGTGAAGGCGCCAAAACAGTAATTGCATCCAAAGCCTTTGCAAAAATATCCATGCGTTTAGTCCCTAATCAGACCGACGAAGAAATCACCAAATTATTTGAAAAACATTTCAAGAGTATTGCTCCAAAAAGCGTTACAGTAGATGTGCGTCCACACCACGGTGGTGAGCCATACGTTGCTCCAACAGATAGCCCTGCTTACTTGGCGGCAAGTGCTGCAATGGAATCTACCTATGGCAAAAAAACTGTACCTGTAAGAAGCGGAGGAAGTATCCCTATCGTAGCTTTATTTGAACAAGAGCTCGGTGTAAAATCTATACTTATGGGATTTGGTTTAGATAGTGACGCCATACATTCACCAAATGAACATTATGGTATTTTCAATTACTTAAAAGGCATAGAAACCATTCCACATTTTTACACAAATTTCAAAGCGGAATTTAAGGGATGAAAATCCTTGCAAATGCAATTGTTACCTTAGCATTAATAATTAGTTGTAATGGACAAAACCCGGAGATGAAGAATCATGCACATACCAACGCTCTTGTAGACGAAACAAGTCCGTATTTGTTGCAACACGCTCATAATCCAGTTAACTGGTATCCGTGGAATGAGGAAACATTAGCCAAAGCAAAATCAGAAGGAAAGTTACTTATTATCAGCATTGGCTATTCGGCTTGCCATTGGTGTCATGTTATGGAAGGCGAAAGTTTTGAAGACGAAGAAGTGGCACAAATTATGAACGACCGTTTCATAAATATAAAGGTAGATAGAGAAGAACGCCCCGATATTGACCAGGTGTATATGAATGCCGTTCAGCTCATGCAACAAAGAGGCGGATGGCCACTAAACTGTATTGCCTTACCAGACGGCAAACCCGTTTGGGGCGGCACCTATTTCCCCAAAGGACAATGGATGGAACAAATCCAACAAGTCGCTAACTTCTACGAAGAAAAACCTCAAGAGATGTTGGAGTATGCCGAAAAATTAGCCAAAGGCATTCAGCTGTCCGAGCTAGTAACTTACAATTCTGAAGAAGCCTCTTTTTCGTGGAAAGAGTTGGATAGCATGCTAAAGGTTTGGGGCAGTCAGTTTGATAATAAAAAAGGCGGACCTAATAGAGCACCAAAATTTCCCATTCCCAACAACTATCAATTTTTAATGCGGTATGCTCATTTAAAAAGGGACGATAAACTCAGCGAATACGTTCAACTTACTTTAGATAAAATGGCTTACGGCGGCATCTATGACCAAGTAGGCGGAGGCTTTGCTCGGTACTCTACGGACAAACTGTGGAAAGTTCCTCACTTTGAAAAAATGCTCTACGACAACGCACAATTGGTCAGTTTGTATAGCGAAGCATTTTTGGCATACGGCAAACCCCTTTACCAACAAACGGTAGAGCAAACCTTAGATTTTATTGAGCGTGAACTCAGCGACATAAGTGGGGCTTTTTATTCTGCCCTAGACGCCGATAGCGAAGGTGTAGAAGGCAAGTTTTACATTTGGAAAAAAGAGGATTTAAAAGTCCATATTGGCAAAGATTATACCCTATTTTCTAAATATTACAATGTGAATAGTAAAGGCTTTTGGGAATATGGTAACTACATTTTACTAAGGGATAAATCCGACCAAGAATTTTGTCAAAAAGAGAAGATTGATTTATCTACTTTGGAAGAAAAAGTAAGCTATTGGAACGCTATCTTGTTGCAAGAAAGAGAGAAGCGTGTGCGACCAGGCTTGGACGATAAATCTCTAACATCTTGGAATGCTCTAATGTGCAAAGGCTATACCGATGCTTATATAGCTTTTGGTAATATAAACTACCTCAATAAAGCCATTAAAAACGCCAATTTCATTCTCAATCAACAGCTACAAAAGAACGGTAGTTTGTGGCATTCTTATAAAAATGGGCAGTCTATCATCAATGGTTTTTTAGAAGATTATGCCTTCAGTATTGAAGCCTTTATGCGTTTGTATGAAGCTACTTTCGATGCACAATGGTTAGACTATTCCGAAGATTTAGTAAGCTACTGTAAAAGGCATTTTTACGATGCCGAAAGCGGCATGTTTTACTTCACCTCATCCCAAGACGCCCCTTTAGTAGCACGAAAAATGGAAATCAACGATAATGTGATACCAGCCTCCTCTTCTACTATGGCAAATAACCTCTTCGTATTGGGGCAGCTTTTAGGCAATGAAGACTATATAAATATGGCAAAGGTGCAACTGAATAATATTAAAGCACAACTACCCTCTTACCCTTCGGGCTATTCCAATTGGTCAAATCTAATGCTAAAGACTATCGCTCCATTTTATGAAGTTGCTATTGTAGGCAAAGACGCCACTTCTACGGCTTTAGAACTGTACCAAAACTATCAGCCTAACAGCTTATTACTGGGCAGTACCGATGAAAGTGATTTGCCTTTACTAAAAAACAAAATGGTAAAGGGACAAACTACCATTTACGTCTGTCAGAACAAAAGCTGTCAGTTACCCACTACGGATATTAAACAAGCATTAAATTTAATACAATGACCTATTTCAAAGAAGAACAGTATTTCAGACAAAAATTACTCTGGCTAGTCATCTTATTTTTCCCTACCTTTTCCTTGTATGGCATCTATGAGCAAGTGCTTATGGGTAATGTCATTGGCGATAAACCATTAAGCGATGGAGGACTTGTTAGTTTTTCATTAATTATAGGCTTAGGCTTACCCGTGGCATTTTGGTTTATGAAGCTTAAACTTAGGGTAAGTGAAAAGGGTTTACACTATCAGTTTTTTCCCATTCATCTTAAGGAACGCCTTATTGCTTTTGAAGAAATTAAAAGTTATAAAGCCCGTACCTATTCGCCCCTCAAAGAGTTTGGCGGTTGGGGTATTCGTTTTGGTTTTGAAAGTAAAGCCTACAACGTTAGTGGCGACAAAGGCTTACAGCTAGAACTGGAAAATGGTAGAAAAGTACTCTTTGGAAGCCAAGACCACAAAGCCCTAGAGAAAGCTATGAAAAAGGCAGAAAAAGCTAATTAGGCGAACACTCTTCTTCTTTGCAGTGCAAGGGAATAATTTGACGTTTTACCGCCAGTTCATTATAGCCCCAATGCCCCAATCGACTGATTTTTAAA
>MDTG01160621.1_pt1 | contig 17507 bp, 17 predicted proteins | sample 811421 | NCBI WGS metagenome assembly MDTG01 (sample SAMN05326645, study PRJNA326480) | marine metagenome | isolation source: seawater | place: Pacific Ocean: South East | collected 2011
TAAGCACAGGTCAAGCTAGTTCACTAAAAATAAGTTTTTATTCGATCTTTCGTTTTATATATGGTCAATTGATTGGAAGATTTCTCGAATTTACAAATATATCAAAAATTTTAATAAAAATATTTAATAGACCATTTACTGCAGATGGAAAAAAATGCCAAGTTGGTATGATATGGTACCCTGAAAGAAAAATTGGGAAGACAGTGATTAAATTCCCATCAGGGATGGATCTAAAATTAAAACATTATCCTAACAATGATTTAGAAAAAAATTTTGATATATTTTTTACACATAGTCAACTTGAGAACGATTTAATTAAAAAAAAATTTCAAAAAAAAATTTGTAAAGTCATAGGTTATCCACGTTATGATCTATTAGATCAAAAACAAGATATATTAAATGAATTAAATAATGATTTTAAATTAGATATTAGAAAGAAAATAATTTTTTGGACACCAACACATATACATTATTTAAAAGAAACACATATTAATTTTTTACCTTGGGTAGAGAAAATTTCTGAACTTAGAAAATATTATAATATTATAGTAAGACCTCACCCAAAATCACTCAAGGTATTACCAGAGCTGAAAGAAAAATTAACACAAAAAGGTTTTTTTGTTGATACTAAAAGCGATAGAAAAATAGGTAATATATTTAAAGTTTCAGACTTGGTTTTGTGTGATTACGGAGGAACTATTTTTAGTGCCATTTATCTTGAAAAACCTATAGTGCTTCTAAATATGGACTATAAATCTGAATTTATAAAAGATTTAAAAAATAATATTTCACTAGATCTAGAAATCAGAAGTGACTTAGCAAATATTGATCTTAAATCAAGCACTGAAGAAATAAAATTAAAAATTCTAAATTCATTAGATTTAAATTACAAAAATAAAATTTTAGATATGAAAAAAAAATATTTTGGAAACTATAGAAAAGATTTACATGTAGAAATCAAAAGTTTTCTATTGAATTATCTGTCATGAAATCAAAAATTTTAATAGTTGGTGGAACAGGTTTTATTGGTTATCACGCAGCCAAATATGCTATAAAAAAAGGATGGAAAGTAACAAGTATTTCATTAAAAAAAGCAAAAAAATACAGATTAATTCCTAACGTAAATTATATTCAGGTAAATATTTCAAATTTAAATAGCTTAAAAAAAAAAATTAAAGGCGAATTTGACTATGTTTTAAACGTAGGTGGTTACGTTAATCATTCTTCCAAAAAAAAAGATAGAAAAAAAATCTTTAATGAACATTATTTAGGTTTAGTAAATTTAACAAAGATTTTTTTACAAAAAAATATAAAATCTTTTGTTCAAATAGGCACAAGTGCTGAATATGGAAAGATTACCAAACCCCATCATGAAAAAATTATTTGTAAACCTAATTCATTTTATAGTCAGGCAAAATTACAAGCTACACAACATTTATTAAGATTATTTAAAAAAAAAAGATTTCCAGCAACCATATTAAGATTTTACTTAGTTTACGGGCCCAAACAGGATAACAACAGATTTGTATCTAATATAATTTTAGGATGCATAAAAAACAAAAAATTCCCATGTTCCAAAGGAGATCAAATGAGAGATTTTTGTTACATTGATGATGTAATTAAATCAATTTTTTTAAGTTTCAGGTTTAAAGAAGCTAAAGGAAATATTTTTAATATTGGGTATGGTAAACCAATTAAGATTAAAAAATTAATCAAATATATTAATTTAAAAGTTGGAAAAGGATTTCCACAATTTGGATTAAAAAAATATAGAGACGACGAAGTTTTGAAATACTACCCCATTATAAAAAAAGTAAAAAATAAATTAAAATGGAAACCTAAAATTTCTTTGAAAAATGGAATAAATAAAACTATAAAATTTTATAATGAAAACAAATTTAATATTTAATCCTTTGATAAGTATCATTATTAATTGTCATAATGGAGAGAAATACTTGCATGAAGCTTTAAAAAGTATTTTAAAACAAACATATAAAAAATGGGAAGTTATTTTTTGGGATAATAAATCTAAAGATAAAAGTAAAGAAATTTTTAAATTATATAAAGATAAAAGATTCAAATATTTTTATTCAAAAAAATTTACCTCTTTGTATAAAGCTAGAAATTTAGCTATCAAAAAGAGTAAAGGAGAATTAATATCATTTTTAGATGTTGATGATACTTGGTTACCTAAAAAATTATCACAACAAGTAAGTCTTTTTAAAGATGATAAAATTGGAGTAGTTTATTCAAATTTATATATCCTTGATCAAAAAAATAACAAAAAAAAAATTTTTTCAAATAAATTATTACCAAGTGGTAAAATTACAAGTGAAATAATTAGAAATTACAAAGTAAGTATTTTGACAGTTTTAATAAAGAAAAAAATTTTAAATACTTATAATTTAAAATTTAATAATTTATATAATATAATAGGTGATTTTGATTTAATGTTTAAATTAAGTCAAAAAACTTCTTTTAAATATCTAAATAAACCGACAGGAACTTACAGAGTTCATGACAATAATTTAACTTTAAAAAAATACAATTTAGGTATCGAGGAGCAGGAGAGATGGGTAAAAGAGCAAAAGAAAAAAAAATTTTTTACCTTTAAAAATGAGATAAAATATATCGAATTAGAGATAAAATATAAAAAAATAAAACTTAGTATTTATAGAGGAGAATTTTTGCTATCTTTAAAAAGTATTTTATTATTTCCACTTGGAATTAATAAATTCAAATTGTTAATTTTTTTATTATTTGTGCCTAGAAAAATGCTTAATATTAAAATTTAAAATTTTTTATGAATAACTCAAAAATACCTCTTTTAACAAATATTTCTTTTAGTTTTTTTCCAATCAGTTTTATCATTGGAAATTTTGCGATAAATTTAAATTTAATTGTTTTTTGTTTTTTAGGTTTGTTTATCTTAAGGTCCAAAATTATAAAAACAAAATTTGATTTTGTAATGAAGTTAATTTTCTTTTTATTTTTTTTAGTTTTTTTTTCAACATTATTAAGTTTAATTAAATCTGTATATTTTAATGAATATGAACTTGTCTATTTAGAGAGATTGTTTAAAGCCCTAGTTTTTTTTAGATTTTTTATAATGTTGGTTATAATTTATCTTTTAAATAAATATGATATTTTAAATTTTAAATACTTTTTTGTTTCATCTGCCTGCTCTACAATATTAATATCTTTAGATTTAATTTTTCAGTATATATTTGGTTTTAATTTTATTGGAATGAAGACTTACTCTACCTACAGAGTTGTTGTTAATACTGGCTTTTTTGGAGATGAATTTATTGCCGGTGGATTTGTTCAAAATTTTTCTATTTTTTCTATATTTTTTATAGGTTTTTTATTTCAAAATAAAAAAAAGCTTAATTTCTTAATCACTACAGTAGTCATATGCTTATTGGGTGTTAGCATTTTAGTTGCTGGAAATAGAATGCCTTTAATTTTATTTTTATTTGGATTGTTTTTAATTTTTATAAGTAACGTAAAATTATATAAAACTTTACCAATAAGTATTTCAATTCTAATTATAACATTTATGACAATAGGCTCTTACGATCAAAGAATTAAAAATAATTATTCTGCCGTATATGGTAATTCAAAAAATATTTTAGGAATAATTTTTAAATCAATAGTTAGTGGAAAATCGGAAAAAATAACAAATGAGGAAGAATTTGTTCCAATAGAGTCACCACATGGAGCAGTGTATAATGTAGTAACAGGGTTCCACAGACAAGGACACCTAAAGCTTTTTTTTACAGCAATAGATACATGGGAGCAAAATAAAATATTTGGTAATGGAATAAAATCATTCAGAATAGATTGTGCTAAATTTTTAGGAGTAAAAAAAGATAGATTGTGTTCAAATCATCCTCATAATTATTATTTAGAGATTTTGACAGAAACAGGAGTGGTAGGGCTCACAATTTCTTTGGTGCTGGCTGGAATGTTTTTATTTTTTATATATAAAAATTTCAAATTTTTAAGTGGAAATAAATTGAATAATTTTATTTTAGTATCTGCAGTAGTAAGTTTAATTTTAGAATTATTTCCATTAAAAAGTAGTGGCAGTATTTTCACCACAAACGATATGGCTTACATAATATTATTATCATCAATTATATTAAGTTATAAAAAATTGAAAAAAATTGAATAGTTGTAATGGTTTATACAAATATTTTTTTGTTTTTTTCTGATGAAAGCATCATTTTTTTTATTATCAAGTGGATTCTTAGAGCATCATAAAAATTAGGCTTTTTAACTTTCTTATTTACAATAGAATTATAAAAAATCTTAGAATTTTTATATGTTGGTATTAATCTAAAATCGCTATTATTTTTTTTATTATTAATAATAACACTTTGAGTATTTTGCTTGATCAAAAGAAGTTTAAATTTATCTGCTAAACTATTTAAGTTTGTTTTTAAAATGTAAGTTTTTTTACTTGCTATTATTTTTAATTGATGGATAGGTTTATCTCCATTAATTACACCAACTTTCATAGTTAGTTCAGAAATTAATCCATTGTTAAAAAAAAATTGCGATTTTAAAATTTGTAATTTATTTTTCTTATCTAAAAAATTGGATGATTTTATAGCTTTTATTTTGCCAAAAATAAATTCCAAATAATATAATGCATGACAAACATAATTAAACATTATACCTCCCCCGAGCGCATGTTGTTCTTTCCAATTTGATTTTGATCTTTTTTGAATATTTATAAACCAATCCAAATAAATTTTTTTAATTTTTATCTTATTAATAATTTTTCTCTTTAAAAATTCAAATGCATCTATATTTGCAAATTCGTAGTTAACCATATGAGCAATATTTTTTTTCTTTTTAATTCGATTGCATAAAAAATTTGCTTGTTTGAAAGAAATAGTGAAAGGTTTTTCACAAAATATATGTTTATTATTTTTAATTGCAAAGTTAACAATATTTTTATGTAATTTTGGTGGTGTTGCTATTGCCACAGCATCTATTTTTTTATTAAGTATCATTTTTTTCCAATCAAAATATACTTTAACTTTTTTTGGTAATTTAATATTTTTATTTTTTTTCTTAAAAGAAAAGCCGATTATTTTAAAATTTTTATTTTTTAAGAAAGATTTGTAAATTACTTTGTATCCAAAATTTTTACCAATAATTCCTAAATTTATTTTATTTTTCATTTTTTTTTAAAAATGATGTTTTAATAATGTAAATAAACCATTTAGAGTAGGGAATAATAAAAGAAAAAATTTTAAATCTACTTTTTCCTTTATCTCTTTCTATCCATACTGTTGGAATTTCTACTATTTTATAATTTAAGCGATGTGCTTTTGCAGTAAGCTCTAAACTTAAAGTAAAACCTTTATTTGATTCAACTTTAATTTTGTCTATTAATTCTTTTGAAAACAATCTAAATGAATTTGTTGAGTCTTTAATTGGAAATGAAGTAAAATTGAACAAAAAGAAAGACACAAGTTTTGTTAATAGACCTTTTGCAATAGGATTTCCAATCATTTTTCCACCTTTCACAAATCTACTTGGGCAGACCACATCATAACCTTCTTTAAATTTTTGATAACATAAATTTATCATATTATGGTTCGTGTGATCGTCTGCCATATAAATTAAAATCGCTTTTGCAGTTGTATTTTTAAAACCTGAAATTAATGCGTTATTAAAGCCGGTAGAAAAATTTTTTATAAAAATGATATTTTTATCATTAGGAAAATTGTCATTTATTATTTTTATTGTGGGATCTTCATCGTAATCATAACATATTAGCAAGTTAAAATTAAAATTTACTACAGATTTTATATTTTTGATTGTTTTAATTATAGTTTCGTTCTCATTAAATACTGGTATTAGAATATCAAGTTCATTTTTTTCATTCATAAAATATTTTAATAAATTATAATATCTATATAATTGTTAGATTTGGTAAAGGAACTATAAATTTCCCTTTATATCCTTTTTTGGACAAAAGATTAATAATTCTTTTTTTCAAATGCCAAGCCAATATAATTACATAATCCGGTTGATCAGAAATAATTTTATTTTCATTCATTACCATAATATTTGTGCCGGGGATATATTTATTACATTTTAAAGATTGAGGAACTTCACCAACAACTTTGATTTCATATTTTGATACATTACATGTATTTAACATTACACAAGCTCTTGGTGCAGCACCAATACCATAAATCAATTTTTTTTGTTTTTTTAGGTTAAACAACAGCTTTTTTACTTGGTTAGCAAATTTCAATCTAAAATAATTTAGGGTTCTAACTTTATTAATAATATTTTTGTCATTTTCTTTTCTTAAAATTAATTTTAATTTTTTGGTAAACTTCTTTTCTTTTTGACTAACAAAAACTCTTAATATGCCACCATGCACTTTTAATTTTTCTGCATCAAAAACGAACAATTTATATTTTTTCAAAACTTTTATAATTGAAGATAATGTATAATATGCAATATGCTCATGGTGAAAAGAATCAAAACCTTTCTGACTAATCAAATCATAAAGATACTGAACTTCAACAATTAATAAACCTTCTTTGTTTAAAATAAGTTTAATTGATTTTATAATTTCCTCTAAATGGTTTGTTTGTGCAAAAAAATTTGTTGCTACAACAAAATCAAATTTTGGATAATCTTCTGTTATTTTTTTTGCTAATTTAAAATTAAGAGGTTTTTTAATTGTAGAAATACCTTTGCCCAAAGAAATTTTTGCTGTATTTGTTGGCTCAATACCTAGTACATTTTTATAACTTCTTTTTACTATTTCTAAAAAAGATCCATCATTGCTCCCAATATCTAAAATTTTAGGATTTTTTGTTTTTGAATATTTTTTTATCTTTTCGAGTATAGATTTAAAATTACCTAATTTCTCTTTTGAATTACCACTGAGGTATGAATAATTTTTAGAAAATAACAATTTATCAGCAATAGAATATTTAAGTTGTATCAAAAGGCATTTTTTACATTGTGTAACTATAACAGGATATTTTCTAGAATTTTTTTTTTTTGAATAGTTATTAATAAGAGGCAAATAACCAAAATTTATTTTTGGTCCCAATTTATTTTTGCAAATACAAATTTTTCTATTAATGATAGTTTTTTTCAAGTGTTTCTTTGTCATTTAATATTGAAAATTAATGTATATTATGAATTTACATGAAAAAAAATATTAATCAAATTTTTGGTAATGAAGCATATATAAAAATTTATTTTTTACCTTGGTTAATTGTACTAAGCTTTATTTTAAGAATAGTTACCGTGTATTTTTTTAGGGATATACACATAGATAACGAATGGAACATTCTACTTGATAATTTAATAAAATATAAAACCTACTCACTTTATGTATTTGATGGTGTACCAGTTCCAAGTGTACTTTTGCCACCAACTTATCCATTTTTTTTATATTTAGTTAAAATTACCACATCTCTTACCGACTATAATTTTTTATATTTAATATTTTTAATTCAGATTTTATTATCTACATATTCTGTTTTTTTATTTTATGAAATTAATCAAAATTTCTTTTCTAAGAAATTTTCGTTAATTAATTCTTTTATTTTTTCGATTGTTCCTTTAAACATTTACTCTTGTGGACAAATTTCATCAATTAATTTGCAAATAGTTTTTTCATTATTATTTCTTAGTTTTTTATTCAAAATAACCAAAGATCAAAAAAACAAAAATATTTTAATTTTCTCATTAATTTCAGGTTTATTAATTTTAACCAGAGGAGAATTTATTTTAATTTTCTTTTTAATTATTCTATTTGTAACATTAAGTAAAAAATTAAACCTGGGCAATTTATTAAAAATTATTTCAATAGTTCTGTTAATTATTTCTCCCTACCTGGTAAGAAATTATATTCATTTTAACCAAGTTTTTTTGGTTAAATCTGTAGGTTATAATTTGTGGAAAGGAAATAATGAATTATCTAATGTAGATGGATTCGAAAATTATAAAAATTCTAAATTTGAAAAAATTAATTCTGAAATAGAAAAATTAAAAAAAAATAAATACTATGAAATAAACAAAGATAATATTTTTTTAAGAGAAGCAATTTATAATTTGAATAAAGATAAACTTAAATACGCAGAACTATATATTAAAAAATTTTTTTCATTTTATTTTATAGATGTTAACTCTAAGTATCCTAATTATTATAACTTTTTTCACATATTCCCTTTAATTATTTTGTCAATATTGTCTTTTCCAGGTTTATTTATTTTTTTAAAAAAAAAGAGATTTGAAAATCAGTGTTTGGGAATTTATTTATTTTTCAATTTATTAATATTTTCTGTATTTTTTATAATCCCAAGATATAAGCTCATTATTTTACCTATACAAATAATATTAGCTGTATATTTTATTTTATATGTGCTTGATATGTTAAAGAAAAAAAATGTATAGCTATTTCTCACTTAATTGTTGTAAATAAAATAAATAAATGTCTGTTAAAAAAATAATTTATCATATTGGTGATTTTTTCTGGGGCCACGGTTTTGAAAAAAAAATAAATGATTTATTAAAAAAGAGAAAAAAATTAGTAATATTTGACGTAGGTTGTTACAGAGGTTTTTTTACTAAAAATATTTTAAAAGTATTAGGACAAAAAAAATATAAATTTTACCTTTTTGATGTAAACAAAAACGTAAAAAAATATATTTCAGATCTTATAAAAGTAAAAAATATTAATTATAACGAAGTTGCAATTAGCGATAAAAATGGTAAAGCAGATTACTATTTCAATAGATTTTACGAACCTGCAGGCTCTTCTTTATCAAAAATTATAAAAAATGATACAAAGTGGAATTTTTCAAGAAGATTATTGTTGAAAACTTTACTTTTAAATTCTGATGGTTTTATTAAATATAAAGTTCCAACAATTACTTTAGATAATTTTTTAAAAAAAAATAAAATAAATTATGTTGATGTTTTAAAAATAGATATAGAAGGAGCAGAGTTTAATCTTCTTAAGGGGGCCACTAAAACACTGGCAAAAAATAAAATTCATATTCTTTTAATTGAAATTGTTGGAAAAAAAGAAATTTTCGAAAAAAAAGAAAAAAAGATTATTAACTTTCTTGAAAAACGACATTTTACACTTATTCAAAAAGCTAATATTTTTTCAATATCTCTATTTAGCAATCTTAAAGGTGGAGATTACTTATTGGTAAATAAAAAGTATGATTTTAAGAGATAATTATAAAATTTTATCTTTATTATTGATTATCCTATCAATTCTTTCCTTTTTTTTAGGATTCTATTTTGATGAAAACGCAGCTGGAGCCGGTGGGTACGATGGAGATTATAAAAATTCATGGCAAAGCATTCAAGCTTTTTCAAATTATGACATATTAGCTGCTTTAGATAAATCAGATCATCTAAGCAACAGGCCCCCCTTAATATGGATACTTCATGCAGAACTAAATCCTTTTGCTACAACCGAAATGGGTTACAGAAGAAGTGTTTTTGCTATTTCATTACTAACACCTATTTTATTTTATCTATGCCTGAAACAGAAATTTCAAAATGAAAATAGTTTAATATTAATTTTAATTGCTTCTACTGTTTTTTTAAGTCCGTATTATAGAACAAGTGCATACTGGGGCCTCGAGGAAAATTATGGTTTTATCACTTTATTAACTACATTTTTATTTTTAAATTATTTTTTAACCAACAAAAATAATAATAATTTAAAAACTCATTTTTATCTCTTTTTATTAACTTTTTTTAGTTCATTATGTATATATTTTGATCAAAAACTTCTCATTATTCCAATAATTTGTTTCTTAACAATTGTTTTATCAAAAACGTTTATCAATTTAAAAATATTATCAATAATTTATTACTTATTATTTTCTATACCTTTTATTTATTTAATTTATTTATGGGGTGGTATTTTTCCAACAGAACTCACTAGGGTAAGAAACATTGGAAGTGAATTTTATCCAGGTCATATAGGATATGCCTCAGCAATAATTGCATTTTATTTTTTACCTTTTTTGTTATTTAAAAAGGAAAATATTTTAAAATTAATTCGAAACTTTTTTTCAAATAAAGGTAATTTTTTTTTATTAGTATTGTTCTTTTTATATCTAATTTATTTGATAGTTTTTTATGATTTTTTCAAACAAAGCCCTTCTTCAGGCCACTTACATTTAGGAAAAGGCATTTTACATAAATTTTCATTAGTTTTATTTGGAGATCATTTTTTCAGGCAAATTTTTGTATATTTTGCATTTTTCATTTCATGGTTGGTCATACTTATTTTTGCTGAAAAAGATCTAAAAAATATTTCAATTATAGCTTATTTTTTGATTATTTCTTCGATCACTATGCCTATGCTGCAAGAGTATTTTGATCCTTTAATATATTTAATGGTATTTACTTTTTTTAATTCGAAATTATTTTTCAACTACAAAAGATCTATAGGGCTTTATTTGTATTTATTTGTTTTTTTTGCAGGTACGAATATTTACTATTTGCAAATACTAAATTAATAAAAACTGCAAAATAATTTAAACACGTAATTTCATAAATAAAATCCCAAAAAACATTTTTATTGGATCCCAAAAAATATTTAAGCGACTATTATCTACATGTTTCCATTTTACTGGTAGCTCTTTAACCAAAAAATTTTTTTTTTTCAACAGTAAAATTAGTTCTAAATCGTGGTCAAATCCATTACTTTTAAGATTGGAAAATAAGAATTTTGCTATTTTTTTATTATATAATTTGAAACCACATTGTGTATCTCTAATTTTTATATTTAAGATTATAAAAATAAGAAAAGACATTATGTTTCCAAGCACTTGTCTATAAAATTTTTTTTCAACAATAGATTTAAGATGTGATCTGGATCCAATGAAAGCATGGTATTTTTTTTGTATAAATTTTTTGTTTATCCAATTATTAATTTGAAAAAGAGGGACTGACATATCTATATCTGTTGTAAGCACCCAATCATAACTAGCTTGTTTAACGCCTATTTTTAAGGCAGATCCTTTACCTTGGTTTTTTTTTGATTTGATTATTCTAATTTTGACATTATTTTTATTTTTTATTATTTTAGAATCTTTTGAAAAGTTATTTATCATTTTGTATGAATTGTCATTACTTCCATCATCTACAAAAATCATTTCTATTTTAAAACTTTTCTTCATTTTTAGAAAAGCCAGAATATGACGAAAGCTTGATTTTAATCTTGGTTCTTCATTAAAAATTGGAAATATTATCGATAATGATTTAATCATTTTTTTAATAAATATTAACTTCTGAATAAGCTTGACATATAGTAATAATGATAACTTAATTTATAAATTTAATATATAAATTAATTTATATATTTTTGTATGATAAACTTTTTATTAAAAAATCCAAATTTTTATAGATTTTATCAAAAAATAGTTAGATCAAAATATGATGAATTCGATTTTTTTGAATTCATTTTTAAAACTCATAAATTAAAAAATATTCGGATGTTAGATATTTGTTGTGGTGACAGTTACATACTTCAATATGTTAGCAAGTATATTGATGGTTATATGGGAGTGGATAATAATGATAAATATTTAAATAAGTGCAGGCAAGAATGGAAGTCATTTGAATTTATTAATCTAGATTTTAATGATCAATCTAATTTAGAACATTTTATTAAATTTAAACCGAACTTTATTTTTATAAATGGAGCTATACACCACTTAGATGATAAAACGGTTAAATCTATCACATCTTTGATATTAAATAATTTTTCAAGTAGTTATTTTTTATCTGTAGATCCTGTTAAAAATGAAAATAAACTTTTAAATAGCCTTATGATTAAACTAGACAGAGGAAAATTTATAAGAAATACATCAGGATATTCAGAACTCATGAAATCATTTGACTCTTTTATTGTTGATGATTTTTATAAAATGAATTTTAAAAGTATTTTTCATTATAAGAATTTAAATCTTCAAGAACTTTATCAAAGTTGGAAAGCAGAGATTAATTAAAATATTAATGTCTAAAAAAATTTCAGACGCAGAAGTAAGTATAATTTTACCAAATTATAACTCAGAAACTTTTGTAGAAGAAACTATCGAATCTGTAATTAATCAAACCTTTAAAAATTGGAAGCTAAATATTGTTGATGATAACTCAAATATGGAAACAAAAAAAGTTTTAGAAAAGTACAAAAATCATCCTAAAATTAATATTACTTGGCTAAAAAAGAACAAGGGTGCTGGTTTTTGTAGAAACATTGCAATTAGAAATTCCACTGCAGATTATATTGCATTTATAGATTCAGATGATATTTGGGATAAGGAAAAACTTTCGAAACAAATAAAATTTATGATAAATAATAATTTTCATTTTACATATACTAATTATTATACATTTAAGAGTAATAAAAAAAATATTTTAAATGAAGTTAAACCAGCAAAAAATTTTACTTTTGAAAAATATATTAAGGATACATCTATAGGCACAAGCACTATGATTATAAAAAAATCATTAATAGGAAATACAAAATTTTCTAAAACAAAGATTTGTGAGGATTATTTCTTTAAATGTCAAATATTAAAAAAAGCTAAAAGTGCTTATTGTCTATCTGAAAGTTTAGCAAAATATAGAATAAGAAAAAATTCTTTACAAAGTAATAAACTTAAAAATATCTTTTGGATTTGGATTATAAATAAAAACTTTAATCACCTCGATATTTTCAAAAATTTACTTTCCGTAATATTCATCTCAATTAATTCACTGAGGAAATATGGATTTAAATAATTTTATTTTATCACTTTTAATAGTTGTTTTTGGATTAATTTTTTACAAATTTGTTATAGCAAGAATGAATGCTTACTATCCTAAACTTTTAGTGGATGATCAATTTAAAAAACCTCAAGCATTTCATTCTAAGGCAATATCAATTACTGGTGGGATGGGTATATATTTTTCATTACTCATAGTCATATTAAGCCTATATATTCTAGAAGATATATTTTTTGTTCAGTACTTATCATTTTGTACCCTGTTTTTTTTACTAGGCTTAATGGATGATTTAAAATTAGATATTAAACCAAAGATAAGATTAATTTTAATGATTTTGTTTTTAATTTTATTAGTAAAGTTTAATAATTTTTATATTTATAAAACAGGCATAGGTATTTTAAATGACTGGATTGCAAATTCAAATTTATTTTCTCTAATATTTGTTTGTTTGTGTTTTTTATTTATTATAAATGGAGCAAACTTAATTGATGGCTACAACGGACTTCTTGGTTTTCACTCAACAATAATATTAATTAATTTGTTTTTAATAAATTATTTTAATGAAAATTATAATTTAACTATTTTACTATTATATACAATTTTAATATTATTAATTTTTCTGACTTTTAATTTTCCAAAAGCGAAAGTTTTTCTAGGTGATAGCGGGTCCTACTTGTTAGGTGTTTTTATTGCTTTTTCAGCAATACAGACTAGCATCGCAAATCCACAAATTTCTCCTTTTTACTTTTGTATACTAATGTTTTATTTATTTTTTGAAGTTTTTTTTTCTTTTTTTAGAAAATTAATTAAAGAAAAAAAATCTCCCATGCTTCCAGATGAAAAACATCTACACATGCTTTTGTATAAAATGCTTTTAAAGAAAAATACTGATAAAATAAAAAGCAATTACTATGTTTCAATATTTATTAATACAGCTTATTTAATATTAATTATTCCAGCAATTTTTATGATGGAAAATGGAGAATTTTGTAAATACTATTCATTGATATTTTTTATTATTTATATTTTTTCCTATAAGAAAATGTCCAATAAACTATGAGTCTAATGAAAATATTAATTATGGGATTACCAGGTTCTGGCAAAACCACTTTGGCTTCTAAACTCACTAACATACTTAATGCTAAATGGATTAATAATGATGAAGTAAGGAAAGCTGCTAATGATTGGGATTTTTCTGAAGAGGGAAGAATAAGGCAAGCAAAACGCATGGCTGATTATGCAAAAAAATATAAAGGAAAAGAAAATTATATTGTTGCAGATTTTATTTGCCCAACTCCAAAAGCGCGAAAACTATTTAAAGCAGATTATATAGTATGGATGGACACAATTAGTAAAGGTCGATTTAATGATACAAATAAAATGTTTGTCAAACCTAAAGAATTTAATTTTAAAGTAACTACAAAAGATTCTGAGCTTTGGGCTTTACAAATAGCAGACAAGATAATTCCATACAAATGGGACAATAAAAAACCCAGCGCTCAAATGTTAGGTAGATGGCAACCTTTTCATGATGGTCATTACGCGCTATTTGAGGAAATTATTAAAAAAACTGGCCAAGTGTGTATACAAGTTAGAGATGTTCAGGGAGTTGAAGACAATCCATTTAATTTTAAAACTATTAAAAAAAATATAGAGAATAGATTATTACCCAAATACAGAAACAGATTTAAGGTTATGCTTGTTCCAAATGTTACAAACATTTGTTACGGAAGAGGAGTTGGTTATAAAATTGAAGAAATAGTTTTAAGTGAAAAGCTCCAAAAAATTTCAGCAACAAAAATTAGAAAAGAATTGAGAAAAAAGGGCAAACTTAAATAAACTGAATGTTTTATAAAAATCTAGTAATAATAGATAACGAAAAAATATCAAAAAAAAACGGGGACTTTTACTGTGATAATTTTGAAGCAAAAATTTCTGAAGATCTTAATAAAGAATTAAATGTAACTATTGTAGCTAGAAAATCAAAAATTGATAGAGCAAGTAAAATTAATCTTGAAAAAGTTAAAATTTCATCAAATATATTTTCTTTTCTAATTAATATTTTTAAGACTTTTGGAGACAAAGAAACTAATTATCTAATTATATCTATAACTCCTTATACTTTTTTATCTTACATACTTTTATTTATATTTAACAAAAAAGTTTTTGTTTATTTAAGAAGTGATGGGCATGAGGAATATAAAGCAATTTTAGGATTTTTAGGGCCTATAATTTATAACTTAATGTTTAGGTTAGTAACCTTTAAATCAAGAATAATTACATGTCAAAAAAGACTTTTTATCAAAAGAAAATGCGAATTAGTTTTTCCTTCCGAATTAGATTCTTCCTGGCAAAAAAATAATAGAAAACCTTCCCTTGATAAACCAAGACTTTTGTATGTTGGAAGAATCAAGATTGAAAAAGGAATTTTTTCTTTATTAGAAATTTTCAGCAAAGTAGATGTGGACCTAAATTTAACAGTTGCTGGAAGAATAGAAAAATCTTTACCAGAGAACAATAAAGTAAGTTTTATTGGACATGTCCAAGGTTATCAAAAATTAATTGAAGTTTATGATTCTCACAATATTTTTATTTTACCTTCTTTTACTGAAGCTCATCCAAAAGTTGTTGACGAATCCTTATCACGCTTAAGACCTGTAATTATTTTTGATGAAATTGAACATGTCGTGCAAAATAAAAAAGGAATTTTTGTTTCAAAAAGAAATGTTACCTCTCTAAAACAAACTATTAAATTTATTATGGAAAATTATAATAATATTCAAGAAGAGATAAAAAATAACAAGCTACCTACTAAACAAGAATTTATTTCGCAAATTCTAAATATTTTAAAAACAAATTAGGGTTTTTTAATAAATTCATATAAACTAATTTCAAATTATGGGTGTGTAGTTCAGTGGTAGAACGCTACGTTGACATCGTAGAGGTCGCTAGTTCGATCCTAGCCATACCCACCATTTTCAAATATTTTGTGTCAAATTTAGTTGTTTACAAAAAACTTTAATAATTATATACCCTATTTGCCGGTGATTATTGCGAAGGGGCCATACCCGATCCCATTCCGAACTCGGAAGTCAAGCCCTTCAGCGCCGATGGTACTTTGTCTTAAGGCATGGAAGAGTAGGACGTTGCCGGCATAAAGAAAATTTATTGTTCTATGAAAGTAGTTAGTTCTTTAAAATCGCACAAAAAGCGAGACCTAAACTCAAAACTCGTCAGGAGAAGAGGGCGCATATATATAATAAATAAAAAAAACCCTAAGTACAAAGTCAGACAGAGATAAAAATAATGAAAATTGTCGGGTCTGTAAAAGAAGATCTAGCCGTGGAAAAAAGAGTTTCTATTACGCCAGATCTTGTAAAAAAATATATTTCCCAAGACCTAAAGGTTTTAATCGAAAAAGACTATGGGGCTCATTTAGGATTTTCCGATGATATTTACATAAAAGATGGTGCTCAAATTGAAGATAGAAGTAATGTTTTAAAAAAATCAGATATAATTTTACAGTTAAACTTACCAGACGAAGAAAGCTTAAAAAATTTTGAAGAAAAAAAAATTTTAATTGGGGTATTTAACTCTGAGCAAAGTAAAGGGCAAATACTTAGTTTAGCAAAAAAAAAAGTTAATATTTTTTCTCTTGATCTATTGCCTAGAATAACAAGAGCACAGTCAATGGACATACTTTCGTCTCAAGCTAATTTAGCTGGATATAAAGCAGTAATTGATTCATTCTCACATTTTGCAAAAGCAATTCCTATGATGATGACTGCGGCCGGAACAATACCTGCTGCTAAAGTTTTAGTTGTTGGAGCTGGTGTTGCTGGTTTACAAGCAATTGCTACTGCAAAAAGAATGGGAGCAATTGTTTTTGCGACCGATGTAAGAATAGCATCTAAAGAGCAGGTTGAAAGTTTGGGAGGAAAATTTTTAAGTGTAGCAGGATCTGAAAATTTAGAAACAGAAGGAGGTTATGCCAAAGAAGCTTCAGATGATTTTAAAAAAAAACAAGAGGAGTTGCTAACCGAAACCTTAAAAAAAATTGATATCGTTATATGCACAGCTTTAATTCAAGGCAAAAAAGCTCCATTAATAATTAAAGATACAATGATTAAAAATATGCAACCAGGATCAGTCATTTTTGATTTAGCTGCAATACAAGGAGGAAATTCAGCATATACTAAAGTAAACGAAATTGTTGAAAAAAATGGGGTCAAGATTATTGGTGATGGAAATATTTTAAATAAATTACCAACTTCTGCATCTAATTTGTATGCGAAAAATTTGTACAATTTTGTTTTAAATCTTTATGATAAAAAAAGTAATAAAGTTAATATTAATTTAGAGGACGAAATAATTAAAAAAACACTTATAAAATAATATGGAAATAGATCCTTTTATATTTAGATTAAGCATTTTTATTTTATCAATATTTGTAGGATATTATGTTGTTTGGAGTGTAACTCCCTCGCTACATACACCTTTGATGTCGGTAACAAATGCAATTTCATCAGTAATAATAGTGGGGGCCATAATCGCCTCTTTATCTAGCGGGTCTGATAATATTTTTGATATTTCTAATACTTTTGGATTTTTAGCAATAATATTAGCTGCAATAAATATTTTTGGAGGTTTTTTAGTTACTCAAAGAATGTTGCAAATGTATAAAAAGAAAAAGAAATAAAATATGTCAGCAA
>MDTG01353901.1_pt1 | contig 17507 bp, 18 predicted proteins | sample 811421 | NCBI WGS metagenome assembly MDTG01 (sample SAMN05326645, study PRJNA326480) | marine metagenome | isolation source: seawater | place: Pacific Ocean: South East | collected 2011
GTAAAATATGTAGGCAGAAAGGCCTCTTCTTCTACTGCGACTGGAAATGCTAACAAACATCTTGCACAACAAAAAGAAATATTAGAAAAGATACTTAAATACTAAATGTCAGAAAAAATTACAGTACCTACTCTAGGAGAATCAGTTACAGAGGCAACAGTCTCGAAATGGTTAAAATCTCAAGGGGACAAAGTAGTGATAGACGAGCCAATTGTTGAGTTAGAGACTGATAAAGTTAATGTAGAGGTACCTGCTCCAACTAATGGAATTTTGGGTAGCATTGCCGTGAAAGAAGGAGAAACAGTTAATGTGGGATCTTTACTAGGGACAATAAGCAACAATAACTCCGAACAACCAAAAGAAATTAAAAAATATAATCCACCAAAAAAAGAGATAAAAAAAGAACCAAAAATATTCAATGAGGATACAAATAAACCAATCGAAAAAAAAATAAGTCAAACTAAAATAACTGAACCAATATTAAAACTAGAACAAGAAAGTTTAGAAACGGATGAAGAACCGCTAATTTTAGAACAAGTTCATAGTGAAATAAAAGAAAAGGCAGCAACAAAACAAATAAGTCAAGTCAAAAAAGAAACTAAAATTTCCCCAGCGGCGAGAAAAATGGCAAACGAGTCAAACGTTGATATTAATAAAATTGATGGAAGCGGAAAAAATGGTGTCATTTTAAAAGAAGATATTATGAACTTAATGGGCTCAAAACCTGCTCCTTCAAAAAGAAAAATTAAACATGGCCCAGAGGAAAGAGTAAAAATGACAAGGTTGAGATTGACTATAGCTAAAAGACTAAAAGAAGCGCAAGAAAATGCAGCTATGTTAACCACATTTAACGAAGTTGATATGAGCGAAGTAATTTCAATGAGAAACCAGTACAAAGATGAATTTCAAGAAAACTACGGAGTTAAACTTGGTTTTATGTCTTTTTTCGTAAAAGCATGTGTAATTGGGCTAAAAAATTATCCTGCAATAAATGCTGAAATTCAGAATGAAGAAATTATTTATAAAAATTATTATAATATCAGTATCGCAGTTGGAACAGATAGAGGATTAGTTGTGCCAGTGCTGACAGGTACGGATGAAATGTCTTTCGCTGACATTGAAAAGAATATTGCAGACATAAGTCAAAAAGCTAGAGAGGGTAAAATTACAATTGAAGATTTACAAGGAGGTACATTTACAATTACTAATGGGGGTATTTATGGATCAATGTTATCAACTCCTATTTTAAATCCTCCTCAATCCGCGGTACTTGGGATGCATAATATTGTTAAAAGACCAGTTGCGGTTGATGGAAACATAGAAGTGAGACCTATTATGTATTTAGCTTTGTCCTACGATCATAGAATTATAGATGGTAAGGAAGCTGTTTCATTTTTAAAGATTGTAAAAGAATCATTAGAGCAACCGAAGAGGCTTTTTTTAAACATTTAAACATGGATAATTTTGATTTAGTTGTAATCGGAGGTGGCCCTGGAGGTTATGTTTGTGCTATTAGAGCCGCTCAATTAGGTTTAAAGACAGCCTGTGTCGAGTCAAGAGGTGCTCTAGGAGGCACATGCCTTAATGTAGGATGCATACCATCAAAAAGTTTGTTGAATTTGTCTGAAAATTTTATCAAAGCAAAAAAAGATTTTAATCAACAAGGAATAGAAATTGAGGGAATTAAATTAAATATCGAAAAAATGATGTCAAATAAAAATAAATCAATACAAGTGCTTACAAAAGGCGTAGAATTTCTATTTAAAAAAAATAAAATCACTTACATCAAAGGAAAAGGAGTTCTTTTTTCAAAAAATGATATAGTAGTTTATGAAAATAATAAAAGAACAAATTATAAGTCAAAAAATATAGTAATTGCAACCGGTTCATCCGTAACGTCTTTACCTGGGATTAAAATAGATGAAAAAAATATAATTTCTTCAACTGGAGCATTATCTCTCAAGAAAGTACCAAAAAAATTAGCCGTAATTGGTGGAGGCTACATTGGTTTAGAAATGGGCTCGGTATGGTCTAGACTAGGTTCCGAAGTAACAGTGATCGAATATCTTGATCATATAACTCCTGGTATGGATAGAGAAATATCTGATGAATTTAAAAAGATTTTAACTAAACAGGGAATTAAATTTAAAATGAACTCTAAAGTCAATTCAGTAAAAAATACTGATACTGGCGTTACTATTGATTATACAGATATAAAAAATTCAAAGAAAGAAACAATTAATTTTGACAAGGTATTAGTTTCCGTAGGACGAAAACCTTACACCGAGGGCCTCAACCTAGCAAAAGTGGGTATAAAAAAAGACAATAAAGGCAGGATAGAAGTTAATGAAAAATTGCAAACCTCAATTACAAATATTTATGCCATTGGAGATGTTATAAAAGGGCCGATGCTTGCTCATAAAGCTGAGGAAGAAGGAATAGCTGTAGCAGAAATTCTAGCAGGCCAAGCTGGTCACGTTAATTACAATGTAATACCGGGTGTTGTTTACACCTCTCCTGAGGTTGCAACTGTTGGAAAAACAGAGGAACAACTTAAAGAAAAGAACCAATCTTACAAAGTTGGAAAATTTCCTTTTCTTGCTAACTCTCGGGCAAAAGTTAATAATGAGACAGAGGGTTTTGTAAAAATCCTGGCTGATAGTAAAACTGATAAAGTCTTGGGTGTTCACATAATTGGACCGCACTGTGGAGATATGATTGCTGAGATGGCTTTGGCAATGGAATTTGGAGCAAGTGCTGAAGATATAGCGAGAACGTGTCATGCCCATCCAACACACACAGAAGCAATAAAAGAAGCAGCTTTAGCTGTTGATAAAAGACCAATTCATTTTTAATTAAATAAAATTCTAATACTATAATTAAATGGAATCACATGTTTTGTTACCAAAAATATTTAATTTCCCATTTACTTATAAGTCTAAGTCAGAAAATAAGATTGGAAATTTAGTTGAGGTTCCTTTCGGTTCTAAAAAAGAAATAGGTGTAATTTGGAAAAATAACTTCTTAGTGCCAAAAAAAATAAAACTTAAAGATATCGAAAAGACAACAGAGTTCACAATTAACAAAAAATTAATTGATTATATCGAGTGGTTTTCAACTTATAATATGGTTCCAGTTGGGCTTGTTTTAAAAATGGCAATAGGAGGAACAGACAAATTTATAAAAAAAAAAGATAGTCTATTTCAAATAAAAAAAACTGCTAGAAAAGATTTCACATTAAGTAGAGATCAATTAATTGCACTTAAGTTTCTTGAAAAAATAAATAACAAATTTTCTGTTTCGGTCTTACAAGGTATTACCGGTTCAGGAAAAACGTTAGTTTATTTTGAGAGAATTAAAAAAATTATAGATAAAAATTGTCAAGCATTAATTTTATTACCAGAGATATTTCTAACCAATGAATTTAAAACAAGGTTCGAAGAATATTTTGGGTTTGAACCTGCTATTTGGCATTCTAAAATTACTACTAAGCAAAAAAGAATTATATGGAAAGGCGTTATTAAAAATGAGATTCAAATAGTAATCGGTGCAAGATCTGCATTACTGCTTCCTTTTAAAAAACTTGGAATAATAATTGTAGATGAAGAACATGACACGTCTTACAAACAAGATGAAGGTGTAATTTATAATGCAAGGGATATGGCTATTTCTAGAGCTCGTTTTGAGGAAATCCCTATTCATCTTGTTTCTTCCGTTCCTTCAATTGAAACTTATAATAATATACAAAGCGGAAAATATAGACATATTAATATTTCAAAAAGATTTGATGATTATCCTTTACCTGAAACAAAAATAGTTAACCTAAACATAAATAAAACTAAAAATAAATTCATTGCAAAAGATACTTTAGAATTTGTAAAAAAATTTTTAAACAAAGGTGAACAAGTGCTTTTTTTTATAAACAAGAGAGGTTTTGCTCCATATCTAATTTGTAAAATTTGTGGACATAAACAAGTTTGCCCGAATTGCTCATTATATCTAACTTTTCATAAATTAAAAAATAAATCTATATGTCATCATTGCTCTTATGAAAAAAAAGTAAAAACAAAGTGCAAGATCGAAAAGTATTGTCAATTCATAATGTATGGTCTAGGTGTAGAAAAGATTTTTGAAGAGGCAAAAGAATTATTCCCAGATAAAAATATTAATATATTTTCAAGTGATTATCTAAAAAAAAAAGGAGAGGCTAAAAATCTTTTCACCAAAATAAAAGAAAATAAAGTTGATATTTTAATCGGCACCCAGATGATTTCAAAAGGTTTTAATTTTAAAAAATTAAATTGTATTGTTGTCATAGACGCCGATTTTTCTGGTAGAGGTTATGATTTAAGGACAACAGAAAAAAATATACAATTATACCATCAACTTAGCGGAAGAGCGGGAAGATTTAGTTCTCAGTCATTAGTAATTTATCAAACACTTACTCCTTCAGATGCAATTCTTAGTGAATTAATTAAAAATAAATCTGAGGATCTTCTTAAAAAAGAATTATCATTAAGAAAAAAGAACAAATTACCTCCATTTGTAAGATTGATTGCAATTATAGTTTCTTCAAAAAGTCAAAACTTAAGTCTTCAAGGCGCAAGAGAGATTAAAATTAAATTAAACCAAATAAAAAATTTAGAGGTTCTTGGGCCAGTGGACTCTCCTTTACTAAAAATTAAAAAAAACTTTAGAACAAGGTTATTAATAAGATTTGATAATCAGGTCATGATGCAAAAAAAAATAACAAATGTTCTAAATGGGCTTAAAATCTCATCTAAAATTAAACTTACGGTTGATGTAGATCCTATCAATTTTGCTTAGGTCCAAAATTGGTAACTTGATCAAGTTATTCTCTTGTGGTACGACCTCTGCATTATTTCACAATAAACTCTAACAATTAAAATGAGCACAAAAAAATCTTTCTCGAATGAAACTTCAGAAAGGTACGCTCGTGCTCTATTCGAAATTTCGTATGAGTCTAAAGAGCTAGATAAGGTAGAGGAAGACGTAAAAAAATTTATAGATCTTTTAAACACAAGTTCAGAGATAAACAATTTTATTAAAGACCCAACTATTAACATAGAGGAGCAAAATAAATTTATTATTTTATTGGCAGAAAATCTTCAATTTTTAAAAAATCTAAAGAACTTTCTATTACTTTTGATAGAAAAAAGAAGGGTTTTTTTTGTTAAGAAAATTTTTGAAAATTTTTTGAGACTATGTTCAAAAAATAGAGGTGAAGTAAAGGTTAATCTTTTTTCATCAAAAGAATTATCCCAAAAAGAACTCGAAAAAATAAGTAACGATTTATCGAAAACGATGGGGCAAACCTTAAAATTAAATTACGAAATTGACAAAGAATTAATTGGCGGTTTAAAATTACAACTTGGAAGTTTTATGATTGATACTACAATTAAAAATAAATTGAAGAAATATGAACAAGCCATGCTAGAAAGCTAAAATGACAATAAATCCATCAGAAGTTACAAAATTATTAAAAGATCAAATTAAAAACTTTGGTGAAAAAGCAGAAGTTTCAGAAATAGGTAAAGTTTTATCAGTCGGAGATGGTATCGCAAGAGTTTTTGGGTTAGACAACGTCCAAGCAGGCGAAATGGTTGAGTTTGAAGACGGTTCTAAAGGAATGGCATTGAATTTAGAAAATGACAATGTAGGTGTTGTTATATTTGGAGATGACAAAAATATCAAAGAAGGTGATACAGTTAAAAGAACAAAAGCAATCGTTGATGTCCCTGTTGGAAAAGAGCTTTTAGGAAGAGTAGTTGATGGACTGGGAAATCCAATAGATGGAAAGGGGGCACTTTCAGCTAAGAATAAAAAGCGAGTTGAGGTTAAAGCGCCAGGTATTATTCCACGTCAATCGGTTAACGAACCAATGCAAACAGGTTTGAAATCAATTGACTCTCTTATCCCAATTGGAAGAGGTCAAAGAGAATTAATTATTGGAGATCGGCAAACAGGTAAAACGGCTGTTGCTATTGATGCAATCATAAACCAAAAAAAAATTAATGAATCTTCAGATGAAAAGAAAAAATTATATTGTGTATACGTAGCCATAGGCCAGAAGAGATCTACTGTTGCTCAGATTACTAAAACTTTAGAGGAAGCGGGAGCATTAAAATATACAACTATAGTTGCAGCAACAGCCTCTGACTCTGCTCCATTGCAATTTTTAGCTCCTTATACAGGATGTACAATAGGTGAATATTTTAGAGATAATGGTATGCATGCGTTAATTGTTTATGACGATTTATCAAAACAAGCAGTTGCTTACAGGCAGATGTCTCTTTTACTTAGAAGACCTCCAGGAAGAGAGGCATATCCAGGAGATGTATTTTATTTACACAGTAGATTGTTAGAAAGAGCAGCAAAACTAAATGAAAAAAATGGTGGAGGTTCTTTGACAGCTTTACCTATTATTGAGACACAGGCCGGAGATGTTTCTGCATATATCCCAACAAATGTAATTTCTATAACAGATGGACAAATTTTCTTAGAAACAGAATTATTTAATCAAGGTATTAGACCAGCGGTTAACGTTGGATTATCAGTGTCAAGAGTCGGTTCCGCCGCTCAAACTAAAGCAATGAAAAAAGTCGCTGGTTCAATTAAGTTAGAACTAGCTCAATATAGAGAAATGGCTGCTTTTGCACAGTTTGGCTCTGACCTAGATTCCTCAACGCAACAACTGCTAAATCGAGGAGCAAAATTGACTGAGCTTTTAAAACAAGATCAATATTCCCCAATGACAGTAGCAGAACAAGTAATATCAGTTTTTACTGGAGTAAAAGGATATCTAGATGATGTTGAACTGGGGAAGATTAAAAAATTTGAGAAAGACATTATAGAAAAAATTAAATCTGAAAATTCTGAAATTTTCGAAAAAATCCAATCATCTGGTAAATTAGACGAAAATATAGAGAAAAGTATTGCTAAAATAATTGAAGTTTACAAAAAAGGTATAAATAATGCCTAGTTTAGACGATCTAAAAAAAAGAATTAAGAGCGTAAAGTCGACCCAGAAAATAACCAAGGCTATGAAAATGGTAGCAGCTGCTAAATTGAGGAAAGCACAAGAAAATGCGGAAAAAGGTCGTCCATATAGCCAAAAAATGCAAAATATCATTCTTAATCTAACAAAATCAATAAATGATAATAATAACGCGCCTAAACTTTTAGTCGGAACAGGAAATGATAAAACTTATTTGTGCGTAGTGTTAACAGCTGATCGAGGCTTATGTGGTGGTTTTAACTCAAATATATGTAAACTCGCGAAAACAAATTTTAAAAAAATTCTCAAAGAAGGAAAAGTTTTAAAGATAATCACAGTTGGATCAAAAGGTTTAGATCAAATTAAAAGGGAATACGGTAAGTATGTAATTAATAAATTTAGCTTCAAAGAGAAGAAACAAATTACGTTTAATGAGGCAGAAATAATTGGCAGTGAAATAATAAATTTATTTAAAAAAAATGAATTCGATAAATGTATATTATTTTATAATAATTTTAAGAATGTAATTACCCAAGTTCCGCAAGCTCATCAAATTATACCAGCACAGAATAAATCATCTAGCACAAAAGAAGATAACTCTGTGCTCTATGAATTTGAACCAGATGAGGATGAAATTTTAGAAGATCTACTACCCAAAAATATATCTACTCAAGTTTTTCATGCCTTTTTAGAAAATGCAGCTAGCGAGCAGGGTTCAAGAATGACAGCTATGGATAACGCAACAAGAAATGCAGGAGACTTGGTAGATAAACTTACCATCAACTATAATAGGAGCAGACAAGCTTCCATTACTAAAGAATTAATAGAAATAATATCAGGAGCAGAAAGTATTTAACTATGAATAAAAACGGAAAAATAACACAAATTATTGGTGCTGTAGTGGATGTTAACTTTCAAGGAGATTTACCTGAAATTTATACAGCGCTAGAGGCAAGTAATTCAGGAAACAAATTAATTTTAGAAGTCGCACAGCATTTAGGTGAAAATGATGTGAGAACGATTGCGATGGACGCGACAGAGGGATTAAAGAGAGGCGATGAAGTAATTAACACTAACTCTCCGATTAGTGTGCCAGTTGGACCAGAAACTTTAGGAAGAATAATAAATGTTGTTGGTGAGTCAATTGACGAAAAAGGCGATGTAAAAACAAAAGAAAAATGGCCAATACATAGGCCCGCTCCAAAGTTTACAGATCAAGCTACCGAAACAGAGCAACTAGTTACCGGGATTAAAGTAATTGATTTATTAGCTCCATATGCAAAAGGCGGTAAAATTGGATTATTTGGTGGAGCAGGAGTTGGAAAAACAGTTACAATTATGGAATTAATAAATAATATTGCAAAAGCTCATGGAGGATTTTCAGTATTTGCAGGTGTAGGAGAAAGAACAAGAGAAGGTAATGATCTCTATCATGAAATGATTGAGTCCGGAGTTATAAAAACTGATGGCAAAGGATCAAAAGCAGCTTTAGTTTATGGGCAAATGAATGAACCACCAGGTGCTAGAGCTCGTGTAGCTCTAACAGGACTGACGGTTGCAGAATATTTTAGGGATAAAGAGGGTCAAGACGTTCTTTTTTTTGTTGATAACATATTTAGATTTACTCAAGCAGGATCAGAGGTTTCAGCTTTATTGGGAAGAATACCATCGGCAGTTGGCTATCAACCAACATTAGCTACCGACATGGGTAATTTACAAGAGAGAATTACTTCAACCGATAAAGGTTCCATTACTTCAGTACAGGCAATATATGTTCCTGCGGACGATCTAACAGATCCGGCACCAGCCACTTCTTTTTCACACTTAGATGCAACCACAGTTTTATCTAGACAAATCGCCGAAATAGGTATTTATCCAGCTGTAGATCCTTTGGACTCTACATCAAGAATCTTAGATCCTAGAATAGTGGGTGACGAACATTATAGAGTTGCAAGAGATGTTCAAAGAATTTTGCAGGCTTATAAATCACTACAAGATATCATAGCTATACTTGGAATGGATGAATTATCTGAGGAAGACAAATTAACTGTAGCTAGAGCGAGAAAGATACAAAGATTTTTATCACAACCTTTTTTTGTGGCAGAAGTATTCACTGGATCACCAGGAAAACTAGTTGATTTAGATTCTACAATAAAAGGCTTTGATGCAATATGTAAGGGTGAATATGATCATTTACCTGAAGCAGCTTTTTATATGGTTGGAGGAATAGAAGAAGTAGTAGCAAAAGCAGAAAAGTTATCAAAAGATAGCAAATAATGTCTGAAAAATTCACCGTAGAAATAATATCACCTGATAGATCAGTTATTAAGACTGAGACCAGTGAGGTTATAATACCATCTTATGATGGCGAAATGGGAATTTTGAAAGATCATATTCCCTTAATTACCTTTTTAAGACCAGGAATAGTAAAAATTGTAGACGAAGATGACAAAATTTTTTTTGTAGAAGAGGGCACAGTGGAATTTGCTGATAATAATCTTCTCATACTTACTTCTTCAGCGAAACGATTATCTGAGATAGATAAAAATTTATTAAATAATCTTATAAGTGAGGCAGAAACAAAAATTAGTAAAAATGATTTATCAGATAAAGAAAAATATTTGTTAACTTACAAAATAAATACTTTAAAGAATATTAATTAATCAAAATTTTAATTTTTTTTAATAACTGAAGATAAACATTTTTTTTAAAATCTACTATTATTTCTGGCAACTCATCTGGTAAAACCCATTTCCATTCAATAAATTCAGGATTTGTTGTTTTTAAATTGATCTCTTTTTCATTTCCTTTAAATCTTACAATAAACCACTTTTGTTTTTGACCTCTATATTTTCCTTTCCAAATAATACCTATTAAATTATTTGGAAGCTCATATTCAAAAAATCCATCTATTTCTTTTAATACTTTTATACTTGTAATACCCGTCTCCTCAAAAAGCTCTCTTTTCATTGCTGTAAAATAGTCTTCTCCAAGATCAAGACCACCCTGAGGCATTTGCCATTTATCAATGGGATTATCTTTTCTTTTACCCACAAATACTTTATTTTCATTATTAAGAATAATTATCCCTACACCATTACGCATAGGAAGTTTTTTATTATTCATAAAATTAAGAAGTAAAAAGCTTTAAAGCGTAATTTAGCTGATTATCCTTATCAGAATTAATTAGAAAGTCCTCACCTTCTTCTTCAACTAATATATCCGGTGCAACGCCTACTTCTGAAATTGATACTCCAGATGGTAAGTAATATTTTGAAATAGTTAATCTTATTCCACCCCCATTTTTTAAAGGTATAATTGATTGAACTGATCCTTTTCCATAAGAACTTTCTCCTAATATGATTGCTCTTTTATGATCTTTAAGTGCTCCAGCAAAAATTTCAGAAGCAGACGCAGATCCATTATTAATTAAAATTACAATAGGTTTTCCTTTGATCTCATCTCCTCTTCTTGCAAAAAATTTTCTTGTTTCTGAAATCTTTCTTCCTTTTGTTGAAACAATTTCTCCATCATCTAAAAAAAAATCAGTTATATTAATTGCTTGAGTCAAAAGTCCTCCGGGATTATTCCTTAAATCAAACACATATCCCTTAACTTTAAATTTTTTTTCAAACTCTTTAATAGATTTCAAGAACTGTTTGTCACTATTCTCATTAAAGGATTTTAACCTTATGTAACCAATATTTTTATCATTTCCAATTGGTTCAGAGCTAACTGATTGCACTTCTATAATTTTCCTTACAATTTTAAACTCTAAAGGTTTTTTAACATTTTTTCTCCTAATCGTAAGATCTATTGCTGAGCCAACAGGACCCCTCATTAATTTTACTGCTTCTAATAATGATTTTCCCTGAACTTGCTCTTCACCAATTTTTACAATGTAATCTCCCGCTTTAATACCAGCTTTAGCAGCTGGGGTATCATCTATTGGTGAAATAACTTTAACTACACCTGACTCCATACCAATTTCTATTCCTAGTCCTCCAAATTCACCTCTTGTATCTGTTTGCATTTCTTTAAAAAGTTCCGGGCTCATATAAGCAGAATAGGGATCTAAAGATTGAAGAACCCCATTTATTGCAGAGTCCATTACTTCTGCTTGATCTATTTCATCTACATAATCTTTTTTTATATTTTCTAACACTTCACCGAAAAGATCTATTTTTTCGTATAGATCATTTTTTGAATGAACAGTGGTGATCCACAAATTAGAGACGAAAAAAAATATAATAATTTTTTTAATCATATCATTGCTTTTTCTTTAGGTATTTCTTCAGACCACATATTTTCTAAATCATAAAACTCTCTTTTTTCGGGGTGAAATAAATGTATGATTACATCTTGAGTATCAACTAATTTCCAATCACTACTATCTTTTCCTTCCATCCGGCAATTATCTAGACCAATTTTTTTTAATTCATAGATAAGAATTTCTGATAATGCTTGCAAGTGTCTAGATGATGTGCCAGATGCAATGATCATGTAATCGGCGATATAAGATTTATTTTTTAAATCAATTGAAGTAATATTTTTGGCTTTGTTATTATCTAAAATTTTTTCTATATTTTTTTTAATTTCTGTAACTTTCATTAAATAATTTTTCTTATTCTTTTTCTTAAATCAGTAGAAGAAATTACGATAGGTTTATTCCTAATAAAAGTTATATTATTTTTATTTAAATATTTAGCCACTATAGATTCTTTACTCTTTTTATCATATCCTTTACGAGAAAAAACAATTAATTTCGTTAATTTTACTATTTTTTTCCAACTTTTCCATTTGTGTAACTCTATTAAAATATCCGATCCCATTATAAAGTAAAGAGTTTTAGGTTTCTCCTTTTTCAAAATATATCTTATTATATCTATTGATCTAGAAGATTTCACTATTTCATCTAAATATAAAATTTTTATTTTTTTATATTTTTCAGTTATCATTCTAGTCTGTTTAAGTCTTTGTTCTAAAGTAAAAAAAGTTTTTTTTTTAAATGGATTTTTTTTAGTAACAACCCAATAGACTATTTTTAAATTATTTTTTTTAATCGCAATTTTAGAAATAGATAAGTGGCCATTATGAGCTGGGTCAAAACTACCTCCTAAAATACCAATAGTTTTATTTTGATATTTTCCCATCAATTATGATCTGATAATTCCTTTCCCAGAAACAACATACTTATAAGATGTTAATTGATTTATTCCTACAGGTCCTCTAGGTGGAAGTTTATTTGTTGAGATTCCTATTTCACCGCCAAACCCAAACTCTCCGCCATCAGCAAATTGAGTAGACACATTGTGCATAGCAATTGAGCTATTAACATTTTCTAAAAAAAATTTTGCATTATTTGAATTTTTAGAAATTATACTATCTGTATGCATTGTTCCATACTTTAGAATATGATTTACTGCGTCTTGAACATTCTTTACTGTTTTTACTGAAATAATAGAGTCCAAATATTCTGTTCTCCAATCTTTCTCAGTTGCAAATCTTAGCTTATTTTTAAAAAATTTATTAATTTTTCTATCTACTCTTACTTCGCACCCTGATTTTTTTAGTGAATTTACGATATCTACTACATGAGTTTTTAACGCTTTCTCATCAATTAATAATGTCTCAACTGCACCACATATACTAGTTCTTCTCATTTTTGCATTAATAATAATTTTTTTTGCCATTTCTAAATTTGAACTTTTATCGACGTAAATATGGCACAGACCCTCAAGATGACCAATTACATGTACGTTGGAATACTTCTGAACTTTAGCAACTAATCCTTTGCCACCCCGTGGAACAATTACATCAATATACTTACTCATTTTCGATAATAAATTATCTACAATTTTTCTGTCAGTTTTTTCAATGAATTGAACACAATTTTTATTGACATTATTTTTTTGTAGAACTTTTCTAAAAAGATTAGCCAATAACTTATTTGAATAAAATGCTTCGGATCCACCTCTTAAAATTGAACAATTTCCAGATTTTAAACTTAAGGCAGCTACATCAGCTGTAACATTTGGCCTACTCTCATAAATAACTCCGACAACTCCAATAGAAGTTGATACTCTTTTAATTTTTAAATTATTTGGTCTTGACCATTGTGCTAAAACTTTTCCTATAGGATTTTCAAACTTCGCTATTTCACTTATTGAATTCCTAATATTTTCAATTCTTTTTTCATTGAGAATTAACCTATCTGTAAGATGTTTTCGTTTTATATTTTTAACATCTTTTAGGTTTTCATTTATAATTTTATTTTTATTTATTAAAAGTTCTTTATTATAACTGTCTAAAACCTTCTTAATTTTACTATGATTTACAGTTTTTAAATCTTCAAAAGCTTTTCTTGCATTTTTTCCTATATTTCTTAAATAATTCATTTATAATTTTACCATATCATCTTTGTGAATAATTTCAGACTTACTTAAATACCCTAAGATTTTTTCTATTTCTTTACTATGTTTGCCTTTAATTTTGTCGATTTCTTTAGAGTTAAATGAAGCGAGTCCCCTTGCTAGTTGATTTTCGTTCTGATCAACTATTAAAACGTTTTCACCTTTATCGAAAGATCCTGTTACTTTTGTTATTCCAGCAGCTAATAAACTTTTTCCATTAGATAATGCCTTGGCTGCCCCCATATCAATATATATTACTCCTGATGAGCTTAAAGAACTTATTATCCATTTTTTCCTAGCATCTAGACTAGAAATTTTTGGAATAAAATGTGTAAAGATTTTATGTTTTAACATATTCTTAATTGGATTATTTTTATTTCCGTTTGCAATAAACATATTGCACCCTGAGTTCATACAGATTTTTGCAGCATCTAATTTTGTTGAGATTCCACCAGATCCATATTTATTTTTGTTTTTTTCAATCAAGGAATTAATCTTAGCATCTATTTTTACAACTGTTTTTACTATTTTTTTTGATTTATCATATAACCCATCTACATCAGAAAAAATGACTAGTGTATCAGCTCCAATAATTTGAGCCACTCTTGCTGCAAGTCTGTCGTTATCTCCATATTTTATCTCTGTTGTTGCCGTTGTATCGTTTTCATTTACTACTGGAATTGCTTTCAATTTAAATAAATTATCGAAAGTCCTTCTGATGTTTAAAGCTCTTCTTCTTTGTTCTGTATCATCCGGGCTTATTAATATTTGTGCAGACTTGATTTTAAATTTATCAAAAAGTTTTTGAAACTCACCAGCTAAATGAATCTGGCCTACAGCAGCTATAGCTTGATTCATCTCTAACTTAATTTTCTTTTTTTTGATTTTTAAATATTTTTGTCCTAATGCTATTGCTCCAGACGAAACGATTACAAAATTTTTTTTTGAACCATATATTTTAATATCTTTAATTAAAGAGGTTACCCATTTTTTTTTAAATTTTCCTTGTTTATCTACAACGGTTGTTGAGCCTAATTTTATCACAATTTTTTTTGAATTATCAATTAGCATATTTAATTAAAATTCTTTTTATTTTTAGTATATCTTTTTGAGAAAAAACTGAAATTATTTCATAATTAGTTTTTATTTGTTTTTCAAAATTGTACAATTTCTTTTTAATATCTTTACTATCAAACAAATCAGATTTATTGAAAAAAATTATTTCTTTTTTTTCAGTTATTTTTTTATCATATGAAGAAAGTTCATTAATAATTTGTTTATAAGATTTTACGAGGTTATCTTCACTTAGGTCAATGAGATGTAAAAGGATTTTACATCTTTCTATATGTCGCAAAAATTTATCACCTAAACCTATTCCTTTATGCGCACCTTCTACCAGTCCTGGTATATCAGCTAAAGTAACTTCTTTTCTGTTAAAATATGCTACTCCTAAATTTGGATTAATAGTTGTAAAAGGATAATTAGCGATTTTTGGTTTAGCTCTAGTTAATGCTGCAAGTAAACTAGATTTTCCAGCGTTAGGTTTTCCAATTATACCTATGTCGGCTATCACTTTTAATTGTAACCATATCCAAAATTCTTCTCCAAGCTTTCCTGTTGTCTTTTTTTTTGGAGCCCTATTAGTTGAACTTTTAAATCGAACATTTCCTAATCCACCTTTTCCTCCAGAGGCTATCAGATATCTCTCTTTATTTTTTGTAAAGTCATAAATTAAAGTATTATTGTCTTCTTCTAAAATTTGAGTACCCATAGGGACTTTCAAAATTAAATCATCTCCATTGGCGCCAGTTCTATTTCTTTTACTTCCATGTTTACCATGTCGAGCCTTAAAATGTTGAGCATATCTAAAGTCTATAAGAGTATTTAAATTTCTATCGGACTCTATAATTATAGAACCTCCGTCTCCGCCATCTCCGCCATCTGGACCACCAAACTCAATAAATTTTTCTCTGCGGAAACTCGCGGATCCTGATCCACCATTACCTGCTTTGATATAAATTTTAGCTTGATCTAAAAATTTCATTATAGATATAATACAAATAACTTGAGTTATTTATATAGATTTAATTGGGGATTACAGAAACAAAAGTTCTATTTAGTTTTGATTTTTTAAATTTTACTTTTCCTTTGATTAATGAAAAGATTGAGTGATCTTTTCCCATACCTACATTATCACCTGGGTGAATTTTAGTTCCTCTTTGTCTTACAATAATGTTTCCAGGTATAACTAGCTGATCACCGTACCTCTTAACTCCTAGGCGTCTACCTTTGCTATCTCGGCCGTTTTTCGATGATCCACCTGCTTTTTTTGTTGCCATTTAATTTCCTATTTTTTTGTATCTTTTTTTATAACTTTTTTTTCCTCTTTAACAACCTTTTTCTTCACAACTATTTTAGCCTCATCGATTACTTTGCCATCTTTGGCCAAGATTTTTGTAATTTGTATTTTAGAATGTCTTTGTCTATGACCGTTCTTTTTTCTTGAATGTTTTCTTCGTCTTTTGTGAAAAACAAGTATTGTTCGATCTTTTACATTATCTAAAAGTTTCGCTTCAACTGTTGCACCCTCAATACTAGGACTACCAATTTCAGTACTTTTGTTATCATTTAAAAGCAAAACATTTTTAAATTTAATAGTTTCACCTACCTTAGCATCTAGCTTTTCTATTTCTAAAATTTTACTTGCAGATACTTTGTATTGCTTTCCACCTGTTTCAATTATTGCAAATGACATAAAATATTTTTTTTAGTTTTCACGCAATATAGCCTTAACAATTAGCAAGTCAAGATTATTGAGGTTAAAAAGTGTCCTTTAAATCTCTTAATTTTGAAAAAACCTGAGCTTCAGAGGAACCTTTAAGGTTTAGAGCAAGTTTGATTTCTGGGTCACCACATCTTAAAAAGATATTTGTTTTAATCTCTTCACCAATTGTAGTCGGCAAAGTTGGTTTTTTTTCACTTGTTTTTAAATCTATTTCAATTGCTTTTTGTTTTAGTAAACTATTTTTTTGGTCATATTTTAAGCAGAAATTTAGATTTGATTTTGTATATTCATGTCCGCAGTATACTTTTGTATCGATTGGAAGATTTTTAATTTTAACTAAAGAATTAAACATTTCTTCATGAGTTCCTTCAAATACTCGGCCACATCCTAAAGAAAATAATGTATCACCAGTAAAAATAACTTTTTCCTTTGTAAAGAAAAAAGCTACATGACCTTTTGTGTGACCAGGTGTAAAAATCACTTCAAAATCTAAATTTCCAATTTTATGTTTTTTATTTTCTTTTAGTAATATGTTTATTCCCGGGATACGATCTTTATCCAAATAAAAACCTAAAATTTTTGAATTATATTTATCTTTAAGTTTTAAATTACCATCAACATGATCGGCGTGATGATGAGTATTAAAAATATAGTCTAATTTTTTGTATTTCTTTATTATTTTATCACAAGCCTCAAATTCTGATGGATCTATAATTGAAACAGTATTTGTTTCTTTTTCATAAATTAAATAACTATAGTTATCGCTTAAGCATGGAATAATTTCTACTATCATTTTATCCAATTAAAAAAATACCTACTTTTGAAAAAAGATTCTTTATTTCTAAATTACTTTTTTTTATCAAAGATGTTTGATCTTCATTCACTCCAATAACTTTTTTTATATTAATATTCTTTTCATCACAAAAATTAAATAAATCTTTAATTGTACACATATGTAAATTAGGAGTATTAAACCATGAGTTTGGTAATGTTTTTGTTATAGGCATTTTCCCAAAAAATAACAAACTTGTTCTAACCTTCCAATATCCAAAATTTGGAATAGAAACAATTACAGATTTTCCAATACGTAACAACTCCTTTAAAACTTTGTCAGGTTCATAAAATGCTTGAAGAGTTTGACTAAGAACAACATAGTCAAAAGACTGATCAGGAAACTGATATAATTCATTTTCTGCATTACCTTGAATAACAGTTAATCCTTTAGAAATACATTCTTGAACATTATTTTGATCTAGTTCCAACCCTCTTGTTTCTATATTTTTTTCTTTAA
>MDTG01011277.1_pt1 | contig 17506 bp, 15 predicted proteins | sample 811421 | NCBI WGS metagenome assembly MDTG01 (sample SAMN05326645, study PRJNA326480) | marine metagenome | isolation source: seawater | place: Pacific Ocean: South East | collected 2011
GTTTTATAAGTATAAGAAAGAAAACCTTAATTTATGGGGCTGGTGATGCAGGTGTTCAACTAGTTGAAAGTTTAAAAAAAAGTTCTATTTATTTACCCATTGCATTTATTGACGACGACACTTCAAAGCAAGGAACTATAATAAATCACTTGGAAGTGTTCCCTTTTAGTAAAATAAATACACTTATTAAGAATGAAGATGTAAAAGTTTTATTATTTGCAGTTCCGTCTGTTAATATAAAAGATAGAACTCAAATTCTTAAAAAGTTAACTAAGTATCCAATAGAAGTTAAATTATTACCTTCAATTGATAATTTAAGTAATGGTGTGGTTTCAATAGATAATATAAAACATGTTGAAGTTGGTGATATTTTGGGGAGAAATGTAGTTTCACCTAAAAGAGAACTACTTAAAAAAAATATTTCACAAAAAAACATTTTAATTACTGGAGCAGGAGGTAGTATAGGTTCTGAGCTTTCTAGACAAATTATGAAGCTTAATCCAAATAAAGTTATATTGATGGATAATTCTGAGTATAATCTATACAACATACATTTTGAGTTAAATAACCAAGGTTTTAACTGTGAAATTATTCCTTCACTATGTACAGTAACCAACTATCATCAATTAAAGCAAATAATTAAAAAAAATAGTATTCATACGATTTATCATGCAGCAGCATATAAGCATGTTCCAATGGTAGAAATGAATATTGTTTCTGGAACTTATAATAATGTAATAGGGACCTATAATGTCGCAAAAGTTGCTGATGAAGAAAAAGTAGAAAATATGGTTTTAGTATCAACTGATAAAGCTGTACGTCCAACTAATGTAATGGGCGCTTCAAAACGAATGTCAGAACTAATTCTTCAAGCGTATTCAGATAAAAGTAAATGCTGCTTTTCAATAGTTCGTTTTGGTAATGTCTTAGATTCAGCTGGTTCTGTTGTTCCTCTTTTTAGAAATCAAATTAAAAGAGGGGGTCCTGTAACAGTTACGCATAGGAGTATTACAAGGTATTTTATGTCAATACCCGAAGCAGTTCAACTAGTTTTACAATCAGGTGCTATGGCAAGAGGAGGAGAAGTATTTGTTTTAGATATGGGAGAGCCCATTAAAATTATTGATTTAGCTTACAAAATGATTCATTTAAGCGGTTTAAAACCGATTGATAATGAAAATCCTGATGGAGATATAAGAATAGAGTTTACAGGATTACGTCCTGGAGAAAAACTATATGAAGAACTATTAATTGGTAGTGATGTAGTCCAATCTGAGCATTCAAGAATAATGCAAGCCAATGAAAATAAGCTATTATTTGAAGATGTTAAATATTGTATTGATATAATTAAATCTGCTAGAAAATTACAAGATGAGATTGTTGTTAAAGAACTATTGTTAAAATATATTGATGGATACAAATCTAAGCAAGACTAAAAGATATATTTTTGTTTTATGAATATAATTGTATATGGCGCGGGTGCATTTGGTACAGCAATTGCTAAGACTTTGTCTATAAATAAGCAAAATAATATTCTTTTATTTTCTAAAAATGAATCAAAAGTTAAAGAAATAAATAAGTTTAGTACTAACAAATCATGTTTTCCTAATAAACACCTATCTTCATCAATACGAGCTACAAGCAATGAAAGTGATTTTAATAATTCAGATGTAGTTTTTATAGCTTACCCTTCTACTCTTATAATTGAAAAAATTGAGTTAATTAATTGTCAATTAAAAGAAAATGTTCTACTTGTAAATCTTTCAAAAGGTTTATTGGCTGAAGGAACAACAGTTGTAGATGCTATAAAGCAAAAGTTTAAATTAAAAAATATTGTAACTTTAAAAGGGCCTTCTTTTGCAGTTGAGCTAATGGATCATGCAAGTACTTTATTAACTCTTGGTTATGATACTCAAAATCAATTAGATACAGTTAATAAAGTAATTAAAAATACAGTTTTACATATTGATTTTACAAATGATATTAGAGGCGTAGAAATTTTAAGTACACTTAAAAATATTTATGCTATTTTTTTAGGAATAGTGGATGCGAAGTATAATTCATCCAACACTCGATTTATGATGTTAACTAAGGCTTTTTCAGAAGTAAGACTTATATTAAAAGAGCTTGGAGGTTGTGAATCAACATTGTTTTTGTCTTGTGGTTTTGGAGATCTATGTCTTACATCATTAAATGACTTAAGTAGAAACAGAACTTTAGGACTTTTAATTGGTAAAGATTTTTATAATGATGACTATAAATCAAATTCTGTAATTCTGGAAGGTTTAAGTTCTATAAATATGATATATAAACTAGTTAATGGTAATATTATAGGGCAGCTACCTATTTTAGCTAAATTATATAATTATTTTTCTGGTAAAACTCAAGATGTAGATGTAGTTTTTAATGATTTCTCTAATGTACAAATTGCTGAAAAATAATGAAAGTAATAGTAACTGGTGGAGCTGGATATATTGGAAGTCACACTGTTGTGGAACTATTATATGCAGGTTTTAGTCCAATTATTATTGATAATTTAAGTAATACTGATATTAGAAATATTAAGGGTATAAAAAAAATTACAGGACAAGATGTAAAATTTTATAATGTTGATTGCACAGATTCAAATTCTATTAAATCAATTTTTGAAAAAGAAAAAGATATTTTAGCTTTAATACATTTTGCTGCATTTAAATCTGTTGAGGAATCTTTACGTTTACCAGAAAAATATTTTAAGAATAATATAGGTTCTTTAGAGGTAATATTATACCAAATGAAAAAACACAATATTGATAATATTATATTTTCTTCTTCCTGTACTGTTTATGGCTCACCAGAAAAATTGCCAGTGACTGAAAGTTCACCATTTAGAAATCCAGAATCACCCTATGCGGAAACTAAACAAAAATGTGAAGAAATTTTAAAAGATTCAAGTTTAAAAAGTATATCGCTCAGATACTTTAATCCGATTGGTTCACACCCAACTAGCTTAATTGGAGATTGTTCAGCTGATAGACCTGCAAATTTAGTTCCTATAATTTGTGAAGTTGCGAGTAAGAAAAGAGAAAATTTGGTAGTTAATGGCAATGATTATAATACAGTTGATGGTACGTGTGTCAGAGATTATATTCATGTTATTGATTTAGCTAAATCTCATGTTCAGGCTTTAAAATATTTGCTAAAAAATAATTGTAAAGAAGTTTTTAATATCGGAACAGGTCATGGTTTAAGTGTTTTAGAAGTTATTAATAATTTCGAAAAGGCAAACCATGTGAAAATCAACTTTACATTTGGTCCTAGAAGAGACGGAGATATAGACAAAATTTACTCAGATAATTTAAAAGTAAATAAAGAATTAAAATGGAGTTCAGAAATTTCAGTTAATCAGGCCATGATTGATTCTTGGAATTGGCAACTAAATAAAATTAAATGAAAAAAGTTTTAATTGTCTTTGGAACAAGACCTGAAGCTATAAAAATGGCCCCTCTAGTGCAGGCTTTTAAAAAAAACAATTTTTTTGAAACGAAAGTATGTGTTACCGCTCAACATAGAGAAATGTTAGATCAGGTACTAGATTTCTTTGAGATATCTCCAGACTTTGATTTAGATTTAATGAAACCAAATCAAAATTTGTACAATTTAACTGGAGAAATAATTAATGGAATGAAAGATGTTTTAAAAGAATATAATGCTGATTATATTTTCGTACATGGAGATACAACAACTACTATGGCTGTTAGTATCGCATCATTTTATTTTGGAGCAAAAATATGTCATGTTGAAGCAGGCTTAAGAACTTTTAATTTACTTGCCCCTTTTCCAGAAGAAATGAATCGTCAAGTAACATCTAGAATAACTAATTATCATTTTTCTCCAACAGAACAATCTAAAAGTAATTTATTAAAAGAAAACATTTCAGAAAATCAAATATTAGTTACGGGTAATACTGTAATTGACGCTCTTTTTTTTGCACTTAAAAAACTTAAAAAAATTAATAATGAAGAAATAAATAATTTGAAAAAAATTATCCAAACAGACAAAGATATAGTTTTAGTAACTGGACATAGAAGAGAAAATCATGGCGATGGATTTATTAATATATGTAATGCTTTAAAGCAAATTTCAAAAGATAAAAATGTTCAAATTATATACCCAGTTCATTTAAATCCAAATGTCCAAGAACCTGTTAACAAAATCTTATCAAATATTGAAAATATTTCTTTAATTCCTCCACTTCCATATGAAGCTTTTTTATGGTTAATGAATAAATCTAAAATAATAATAACAGATAGTGGTGGTATTCAAGAAGAAGCCCCTTCGTTAGGAAAACCAGTTTTAGTTTTAAGAGAAACAACTGAGCGACCAGAGGCAGTTGAGGCTGGAACTGTAGTTTTAGTTGGAACAAATGTAGAAAAGATTGTAGAAGGGGTAAATCAACTATTAAATGATAATGATAAGTACAAAAAAATGAGTTTATTGCATAATCCATATGGAGATGGTAAAGCAAGTAAGAGAATTATTAATTTTTTGTTAAACAAATAGAATGAAAGATTTAAAAGTTGTTATTATGGGTTTAGGGTATATTGGTTTACCTACAGCAGCAGTTATTGCAAGTGAAGGCATTATAGTACAAGGGGTAGATGTTGATCAGTCAGTCGTAAATATAATAAATAGCGGTAAAATACATATTGTTGAGCCTGAACTAGATGGTTTAGTTAAAAATGTAGTAGATGAAGGTTTCTTATTAGCTAGTACAACTACTGTCAATGCTAATGTTTTTTTAATAGCAGTTCCAACCCCGTTTAAAGGAAATTATGAGCCGGATCTTAAATACGTTGAGTCAGCTACTAGAATGATTATTCCAAAATTAAGAGACGGAAATTTATTTATAATAGAATCAACTAGTCCTGTTGGAACTACTGATAAAATGGCAGAAATTATTTTTGAAGAGAGGCCTGAACTTAAAGGTAAGATAGATATTGCATATTGTCCTGAAAGAGTTCTACCAGGTAAGGTTATTTATGAATTAGTAAATAATGATAGGGTTATTGGAGGTATTGATGAAAAATCTACAAAATCTGCTCAAAATTTTTATCGTAATTTTGTTAAAGGTGAGTTGCATCCAACTAACGCAAAGACTGCTGAAATGTGTAAGTTAGTAGAAAATTCATCAAGAGATGTAGGCATTGCATTTGCTAATGAATTAAGTATAATTTGTGATAAGGCAGGTATTAATGTTTGGCAATTGATTTCTTTAGCAAATAAACATCCCAGAGTAAATATACTTCAGCCTGGTACTGGAGTAGGGGGACATTGTATAGCAGTAGACCCCTGGTTTATAGTTTCTGAATTCTTGAATGAAGCAAAAATAATAAAAAAAGCTAGAGAGATAAATGATTATAAAACAGACTGGGTAATTGAAAAAATAAAATCTACTGCATTACAATTTGAGCTAGAAAATAATAAAAAACCAATACTTGCTTTAATGGGTCTTTCATTTAAGCCCGACATTGACGATTTAAGACAGTCTCCAGCATTAGTTGTTGTCGATACTTTTATAAATGATAATATATATGACTTAGTTTTAGTAGAGCCAAATATATCTTCAAGCAAGAGATATCATTTAATTGATTATAAAAAAGCTAGTCAACAGTCTGATATCATTATATATTTAGTTGCACATAAAGAATTTAAAAGCCTAACTTCACAAAAAATAGAATTAGATTTTTGTGGTGTAAAAAAGTAAATTTTTGAGACGTTTTATAAACAAATACAAAAATAATGAGATTTTATCAAAATCCACATCTGCATTTTTGTTAAAAATTATTGGATCTTTTTTAGGTTATGTTTTTCTTCTTCTTGTAACAAGATCTTCTGGTGCAGAGGCTTGGGGTATTTTTGCGCTTTGTTTAGCAGTTTTAAATATTACTTCAATTATTAGTCGATTTGGAATAGATATTTCATTACTTAGATATATTCCAGAACTTTTACCAGATTATTCTAAAGTTAGGCATTTAGTTAAAAAAGGATTTTTTCTTGTTTTTATTATTTCAGTATTTTTATCAATAGCATTATATCAATTTTCTGATTTTATAGCAAATTTCATATTTTATAAATCTAATCTATCTTCATTTATAAAATTAATTTCTTTTGCTTTAGTTCCATTTAATTTAACATTGGTTATTGCACAAAGTTTTAGAGGTCTAAAAGAAATCAAATATTTCGCTTTTTTTTCACAGCCTGCTAGATACATTTTTGCTATAGTATTTTTTATACTTTTAGCTTATTCTAAGCTTATTGAAGATAAAAATATTCCGATTTATTCCTATGTTATAGGAATGTTTTTTGTTTTTCTTTCAAGTATGTTTTATTTTTATAAAAAAATGAATGGTTTTGATAATACAACATATTCTATTTCTATTTCAAGAATATTAAAAACTGCATCACCAATGATGTTGTCATCGTCTATTTATTTACTTATGACATGGATTGACACAATAATGATAGGGATTTATTCTGATGAGGCAAATGTTGGTGTTTATAATGTAGCTGTTAGAGTAAGTGGATTAGCTGCTTTTACTTTAGCCGGAATAAGTAGTATATCGGCTCCTAAATTTTCAGAAACATATAATAATGGAGATCATGTTGGATTTAAAAAGGTTGTACATGATTCTAGTCGATTAATATTTTTTAGTACATTACCCATCGTAATAATATTATTGTTATTTAACAAACATATTTTATTGTTTTTTGGAGATGAATTTGTTGGAGGAATTGGAGTACTATATATATTACTTTTAGGACAAATATCAAATACTTTCTCGGGTTCATTAGCTTTTATTTTACAAATGACAGGAAAAGAAAAAATATTTAGAAATATATTAAGTTTAGGTTTAATTATGAATTTCATTTTAAATTTAGTTTTAATACCTAATTTTGGTATTATGGGTGCTTCAATAGCGTCTGCAAGTAGTTTAATTACATGGAATATTTTGTCACTCATATATATAAAAAGAAAATTTGGATTTTGGACATTTGAAAAGAATTTTACGATTAATTAGTTCTATCAAATATGTATCGTATAATTTTTAAATCTTTTTTTTGCGTTTTATTAATTATCACTTTATTTTCTAATATTATTGATAATATTATTGGAATAGATATAGTCAAATTTTTTGATGAATTTTTGTTGTTTTTATCTATTTTTAGTATCGTATTGTATTTTTTTATTAAATTAAAATTTCCTGATTATTTCAAGAATGTTTTTTTAGTTTTTATATCCTTATTATTCATAAGTTTTTTAAGTCCAATTTTTACAAAAGAATCAGTATTTCAAATATTTATTCATCTAAAGTTTTTTTTGTTTTTTATTTTTATTAGAATTTTTTTTAAAAGAGATAATTATATACTTAAATATACATTCTACTTTATAATTTTTTTGACTCTTTTAGGGCTTTTTTTGAATTTAATCTTTAAAGAAGAGTTTAATTATTTTTTAGATTATGATATCAGATATAGAAATGGTTTATTAAGAATGATTGGATTTCAAGTATCGCCAAATAATCTCGGTCTAACCTTTATGCTTATTTATTTATATGCAATATTTTATAATAATAAAAAGAGCTTTTTATTTTTACATATATCAACAGTTTTGTTTATAATTGTTAATTTACTAATAGGTATTAGAACTTCACTAATATTAATTCCAATTGTGTATTTTTTATTCACAAAGAAATTATATTCGGGATTTTTGAAGTATTTTACTTACTTTTCATTAGCTATTTTGTTTTCTTTCTTGATATTTTCGTCCCAAAACACAGATATATTTAAAAGAACAGTTAATAATATAATTGATACTCAGAATCTAAATTCTGGATATGCAAGAGGACTTATTATGTTAAATGCATTGAAGCTATCAGTGACTAATTTCCCAATTGGTTCTGGTTCAGCAACATATGGAACTATGTTATCTAAAGAAAGTCCAATTTATAAACAGTTAAACATTAATGCTAATGGAAATCTACCAATTTATGATAGTAATTTTTCATCTATTCTAGGTGAATTTGGTTTTTTAGGGATTTTACTTTTTATTTATTTAATTGTGTCTCTAAATAAAATTCTCAAGCATGAAACAAAAATTCCGTATTATTACTTGTCACTAATAATTACTATATTTATATTTAGTATAACTAATCCTGTTTTAATGAATGGTTATCAAGCATTATTGTTAGCAGTGGTATTTAATCTTTATCAGAATAATATATCTTCAAAATGAAAATATTAATTATTTCAAACATGTATCCCTCTGTTCAGAAACCTTATTCTGGAATCTTTATAAAAAATCAATATGAAAAATTAAGAGAAATTCTTGGTGATAATCAAATAGAAATAAAGTATTTGAATCGCACATTCACTAATTTATTTGGTTCTATCTTCAAATATATTAAATTTATTTTTTTTCTTTTTTCAAGCTATAAAAAAAAATATGATGTTATTCATTTTCATTATTTTTATTTGTCAGTAATTTTCTTGCCATATAAACTGTTTTATCCTAAAACTAGATTTATAGTTACATTTCATGGTCAGGATATTATTAAGCTAAGTTCAGATAAGTTTCTTTTATATTTTTTAAGATTTTTAGCTAAAAGAGTTGATTGTTTTATACCAGTAGGAAAACAAGTAAGTAGAATTATGAAAAAGAAACTAGATGTTGAAGCTGATTACATAATACCTGTTGGAGTCGATACTTCAATTTTTTTTAATAAGCAAATAACAGTCAAAAAATATGATTTTATTTTTGTTGGCTCTTTTTATCATGTTAAAGGAATTGATATTATCATTCAAGCAATTAAACTTCTTGGAGATAATAAAAAAGAAATATCATTTTGTTTTGTTGGATCTGGTGATTATTATTTAGAGTTACTAAGGCTAAAAGATGATGGTTTTAATATTGATGTTTTAGGTACACAAACTCATAAAGAATTATCTATATTATATAATTCATCTAGATTTTTAATTGCACATTCAAGAAGCGAAGGGTTTCCTACTTCATCGCTAGAAGCATTGTATTGTGGTACACCTGTTTTAGCATCAAATATTCCTCAATTTAGAGAGCAAATAATTGAAGATGAGAATGGATGGCTAGTAGAGTTAGGTAATATTACAGATTTGTTTAATAAAATTCTTGCTCTAAAAAAAAAATCACATAAACAATACCTCATAAATAGTAAACATGCTGAAAATTCTAATAAAAAGTACTCATTAAATAATGTTATAGAGAAACTAATTAAAATTTATAAAAATGATTAAAAAAATATTTTACTTTTTGTATTACACAATTATTATGCATCTACCCCATTCAAGGTATTTTAGTTTAATAAATAAGTTTAGAGTATTTTATGTATGTAATTTTCTGTGTATTATGAAAAAAAGTAGATTATCAAGATTTCAAAACAACATATACATAGGTGGACCTGGAGCAGTTAGTATTGGAAATAATTGTCAAATAAATGAATATGCTTTTTTACAAGGGGCAATAATTGGTGATAATGTAATGATTGCTCCATACGTAGCTTTAATTGCAAATAAGAAAGATGTGACCTCTACTGAAAAACCAATGAGCTTAGCAAAAAAAAATAAAGGCTTAAAAGTAATAATTGAAAATGATGTTTGGATTGGTAGAAATGCAATTGTAATGCCAGGTATTAAAATAGGAAAAGGAAGTATTATTGGAGCTGGATCTGTTGTAACAAAGGACGTAGAGCCAATGTCTGTTATGGGAGGTGTTCCTGCTAAATTAATAAAGAAAAGAAAATAGTGCAAAAAAACACTTTAGTATATATTATGGGAGCCGGCAGAAGCGGTACTACTGCACTTGCCACTTTTTTAGGAAACAATAAAAAGATTCAAAATATAGGAGAGATGCATCAATTTTTTAAATACTTAGAAGAAAATAAAAAATGTTCTTGCGGTGAGTATTTACAAAAGTGTGAGTTTTGGAAAAATAAAATAAATCATTTAAAAAAAGATTCTTTTACCAAAAATAGAGAACTATCAAAAAAGATGGAATCTCATTTAAGTATAATTAAGCATTTTGTTAATATTTTCAGCAATAGCGAAAACATTAAGTATCAAGAATTACATAACTCATTATTAGATTCTATATTTTTGGATACTCAAAAATATATCTTAGTTGATTCATCTAAGTATGTTGGTCGCGCCTTAGCTTTAAATCGATTGAAGAATATTGATTTAAAAATTATTTATGTTGTAAGAGATGTTAGAGGAGTTATTAGTTCTTTTTCTAAGAAGGTTCAAACTCCAAAGTCTCCTATTAGTTCAATTATATATTATTTATTAGTCAATCTGGTAGCAGAATTTGTTTCTAGATTTTTTTTAAACAGAAAAACCATTAAAATTAGATACGAAGATTTAATGCAAGAACCATATCAAATATTAGAAAAAATAGAATTATTTCTTAAAGCTGATTTTAATGATATTAAACAAAAAATTAAAAAAGAAAATTCATTTAAAATTGGTCATATCGTTGGGGGCAACAGAATAAAAGAGAAAAAACATATTTTTTTTAAATACCAAGATAGATGGAGATTTAATTATTCATTTTTACAAAGATTAGTATTTTATATTTGTGCATTTCCAATTATGTTTTTAAATAAGTACAAAATATGAGAAAAATATTAATAACATTAGATTATGAATTGTTTTTTGGTAAATCTGGTTCACTAAATAAGTCAATAATTAGTCCTACAAATGAATTACTTAAAATATTAGATAAGTTTAAAGTTAAAGCCTCTTTTTTTGTGGATTCAGGCTATATTTTAAAACTTAATGAAAATATGCAAACTCATCATATTTTGAAAAAAGAGTATGATATTATTTGTCAACAAATACAAAGACTACATAAAGATGGACATGATATTCTATTGCACATACATCCGCACTGGGAAGACACTAGATTTAATGGTACTAATTGGGTTTTCAACACTAGCAGATATAAATTGTCAGACTATTCAGATCAAGAAATTGAAGATATTATAAAACGATACATTGATATTATATTTAAAATAACAGGTGATTATCCAAAGGTGTTTAGAGCAGGAGGTTGGTGTATACAGCCATTTAATAAATTTGCAAAATATTTAAAGAAGTACGGAGTTAATATTGATAGTACAATTTATTTTAATGGAAAAAACACAACAAACACAAAGTCATATGATTTCACTAATATGCCAAATAAACTTAATTGGAGATTTTCAAGTGATCCATTGTTTGAAGACAAAGATGGAGATTTTTTAGAAATACCAATTACTTCAGTAAAGCTAACGCCGTGGTTTTATTTTAAATTTATTTACTTTAAATTTTTTGGTGGCTCTGCACATAAACAATTTGGAGATGGTTATCCAATTTCTAATTCTAAATTTCAAATACTTTCGTTATTAACAAAAACATCATATTCTGTCGCTTCAATAGATGGGTATAAATCATCTCTACTAAATAATATTTCTAGAAAAAATCATCAGCAACTAGTTCTAATTGGTCATCCAAAATCATTATCTAAATATTCTTTGAAAAAGTTAGATAAGTTTATTAGTAATAGAATTAATGATAGTATTTTTTTAACATATTCAGATTATGAGGAAAATTAATTTTTTAAATATACCTATTGATTGCATTTCTATGTGTGAAACACTTGAAAAAGTAAAAAATGCAATTAATTCAAAACAGCAAATTCATCATGCCGTTGTTAATGCTGGTAAAATTATCTTGATGCAAAATGATAAAGAATTAGAAAAGAGTGTGTTGGAAGCAGACATAATTAATGCTGATGGACAAGCTGTTGTTTGGGCAGCAAACTTATTTGGCATTAAAATACCAGAACGTGTTGCTGGAATAGACTTAATGCAAAATCTTGTTGAACTCTCATTTAAAAAAAAATATAAATGTTTTTTTCTAGGAGCAAATCAGGATGTTGTAGAAAGCCTAGTTCAAATTTATGAAAAAAAGTTCTCAGAAAATATTATAGCTGGTTATAGAAATGGTTATTTCAATGATGATGATGAATTGAAAATTGCTCAATCTATCTCCGAAAGCGGGGCAAATATTTTATTTGTTGCTATTTCTTCACCAAAAAAAGAAATATTTCTAAATAAATACAAAAAACAATTATCAAATGTAAATTTCATAATGGGTGTTGGAGGAAGTTTTGATGTACTTGCTGGAAAAATTAAAAGAGCTCCTAAATTAATGCAGAATTTAGGGCTTGAATGGTTTTTTAGATTTTGTCAAGAACCAAGAAGAATGTGGAAGAGATATTTAATTGGTAACACCAAGTTTATTTTGTTAGTAGTCAAAGCTTATTTTACTAGAAAATAAATTATTATTTTTACCTCATGAATAAAGTAGCTTTAATAACAGGAGTCACAGGTCAAGATGGGTCCTACTTAGCAGAATTTCTTCTAAAAAAAGGGTATCAAGTTCATGGTGTTAAAAGACGATCCTCTTCTTTTAATACCGATAGAATTGAGCACATTTATGAAGATCCTCATATAGAAAAACGAAATTTTATATTACATTATGGTGATATGACAGATTCTATGAATTTAACTAAAATTATAAAAGATGTTGAGCCAGATGAAATTTATAATTTAGCGGCCATGAGTCATGTGCATGTTTCATTTGATGTTCCAGAATATGTAGCAGACACAGATGCTGTTGGAGCACTAAGGATATTAGAAGCTATACGTTTGTTAAATTTAACAAATAAAACTAAGATTTATCAGGCCTCCACATCTGAGCTTTTTGGTAAAGTAAAAGAAACTCCTCAAAATGAAAAAACACCATTTAATCCAAGAAGTCCATATGCTGTGGCTAAAATGTACGCATACTGGATAACAGTTAATTATCGAGAAGCATATAATATTTTTGCTTCAAATGGAATTTTATTTAATCATGAGTCTCCTGTAAGAGGAGAAACCTTTGTGACTCGAAAAATAACTCGTGCTGCATCAAAGATTGTCTTAGGATTACAAGATAAATTGTATGTTGGTAATCTTGATGCTGAACGCGACTGGGGTCATGCTAAAGATTATGTAAAGGCTATGTGGATGATTTTACAAGCAAAAAAAGCTGATGATTGGGTAGTCTCTACTGGAAAATCAACTTCAGTACGAGATTTTTTAAAACTTGCATTTTCATGCGTTGGGGTTGAATTATCGTTTGTAGGAAAAGGTATTGATGAAAGAGGTTTAGTTGTCAGCTGTAAAAACCCTAAGTATCAGCTTGAAATCGGCAAAGAAGTAGTTGTAATTGATTCTAACTACTTTAGACCAACAGAAGTTGATTTTTTAATTGGAGATTCTTCTAAAATAAAAAAAGAGCTTGCTTGGAAGCCCGAATATACATTAGATCAAATTGTAAAAGAAATGATGGCTTCAGATATAAAATTAATGCAAAAAGATCAATATCTGAAAAAAGGAGGATTTGATATTAAAAATTATTTTTAAATGATTAACAAATCATCTAAAATTTATATAGCCGGTCATAAAGGTCTTGTTGGATCAGCCATTTTAAAAAATTTTAAAAAGAATGGCTATAATAATTTAGTCTATAGAACACATGCTGAGCTAGACTTAATTGATCAGCAAAAAGTTATGACTTTTTTTGTTGAAGAACAACCAGAATATGTAATTCTAGCTGCGGCTAAAGTAGGTGGTATCAAAGCTAATAATACTTACAGAGCTGATTTTATTTATGAAAATTTAATGATTCAAACAAATATTATACATGCTTCATATATTAATAATGTGAAAAAAATGATTTTCTTAGGAAGTACTTGTATATATCCAAAAAATACACCACAACCTATAAAAGAAGAATATTTGTTAACTTCCGAATTAGAGTATACAAATGAGCCATATGCAATTGCAAAAATTGCTGGAGTTAAAATGTGTGAGAATTATAACTTGCAATATGATACAGATTTTATTTCTTTAATGCCAACAAACCTGTATGGTTATAATGATAATTTTGATTTAGAAAAATCACATGTTATTTCTGCTTTAATAAGAAAGATTCATCTGGCAAATTGTTTACAAAAAAACAAATGGAATGCAATACAGAATGATATTGAAAGATACCCTATTAATGGACTAGATAAAAGTTCTAGTCGAGAAAAGATAATTTCAGTTTTAAGAAGTTTTGGCATATCAAATAAAGCAGTAGAAGTTTGGGGAACAGGTAAACCAACTAGAGACTTTTTGTGGTCTGATGATTTAGCAGATGCTTGCCTATTTTTATTAGAAAATTATTCAAATTCAGATAAAGAAAAAACAAATTATTATAATTCGCATATAAATGTTGGAACAGGAAATGAGATTTCTATTAAAGATTTGTGTATTTTAATTAAAACTATAATTAAATATAATGGTCTTATAAAATTTAATTGTGCTAAACCTGATGGCACGATGCGTAAATTAACAGATGTACAAAAATTAAAAAATATGGGATGGATATCTAAGACATCTTTACAACAAGGACTGACTAAAATGTATAACGCCTACAAGACTTTATAATATATTTCATATGAAAGGATACTCAAAATATTTTTGGTTTATACATTTTATAGGCGATGTATTTTTTATCAATATCGCTTTTGTGGTGATGTATTATTTTAAATTTGATACGGTTGATTTTTCAGATAAATATAGATTTTTAATAATTATTTATAATGCAATTTGGATTTTAGTTTGTTTAATGTTAAAATTATATGAGATTAAACAACTAAAAAGATTAGATAGAATTTTATTTAACCTTTTCAAGGCGTTTGTTTTTAATGCTTTAATAATGAGTGCTGTGTTATTTTCATTGAAAGCCTCTGAATTTTCAAGAGAACATTTATATGCTACATATTTAATGTTATTAATCCTAATAATTTTTTGGAGATTCATTGCTATTCAATTAATTAAATTTTACAGAAAATCAGGTTGTAATTACAGCAAAATTGTTATTGTTGGGGGTGGAGAGGTTGCAAAACAATTACATAGTTATTTTAATTCCGATGATGTTTTAGGAGTTAAGTTAATGGGTGTTTTTTCTGATACTGAACATTCATTTGATATAAAAGATGGAGTAACTATTGGGGCAATAAATGATCTAGAAACATTTGTTTTAGATAACTCTATTGATGAGATTTTTTATACTTTGCCATTAACATACACAAAAAAAATTAAATCATTAGTTGACTTTTGTGATAAAAAAATGATTAGATTTAAAATTGTACCTGATTTCAGAGGATTTATTTTTAAAAGAGTAAATATTGATTTTTTTGATGATGTTCCCGTTATAACTTTAAGAGAAGAACCATTAACTGATTTTATGAATAGATTTTTAAAGAGGATGTTTGATTTATTATTTTCAATGTTCGTAATTATTTTTTTTCTAAGTTGGATATTCCCAATTTTAGCTGTTATAATAAAACTTACATCCAAAGGCCCTATATTATTTAAACAACTAAGGTCAGGAGTGAATAATGAGGAATTTGTATGTTATAAATTTCGATCAATGACTTTAAGTAGTGATTCTGAATATAAACAAGCTACTCTAGGAGACAGTAGAATAACAAATATTGGAGCATTTTTAAGAAAAACATCATTAGATGAGTTCCCTCAGTTTATTAATGTTTTTCTTGGTGATATGTCTGTAGTTGGCCCTAGACCACACATGCTATTACATACCAAAGAGTATTCAGAACTAGTTCGTAAATATATGGTAAGGCAACTTGTAAAACCAGGTATTACAGGTGTCGCTCAAGTTAGAGGATATAGAGGAGAGACGAAAGAGTTACAAGATATGGAGGGTAGAGTTAGATTTGATGTTTGGTATATAGAAAACTGGTCATTATCATTAGATATAAATATTATTTTTCAAACTATTTGGAATATATTAAAAGGTGATGAAAAAGCTCATTAAGGTATTATTTTGTTTATGTTTTATTAAAAATACTAGTTCGCAAGAAACAATATTTAAGTCACAATTAATTTCTGTAAAACATGACTTAGTAAAAAAAAATAGTATTATCTATGAACCAATTTTTTATACTGGAATTTCATTAAATAAAAATTTTGATAAATCTGATTTGTATTTAGTTGGTATACAATTACAAAGCAACATAAATCATAATTTATTAATAGGTGCTCAATTTGATCATTTAGCTGGAGATTACAATAATGAGATAATTAAGTATAGAGATTCTTTAGGTTTTGTTCCAGGATTTGGAAGAAAAAATAAAAGAATTCAATTTTATTCACAATATTCATCAAATAAATTTATAACATCGGAAGTTGGTTTTGGTAGGCATTTTATTGGTGAAGGTTATCATTCTTTATTGCTTTCCGATTTTGGAGAGTCGTATCCTTATTTGAAGTTGATAACTGAATTTGGTGGGGTGCAATATTTTAACTTATATACTACATTTATAAATCCTAACATGACTGACGTAGGCAGAAAAAAGCATTCTACAATTCATTACCTAAATTATGATTTGACTAAAAATATTAATATAGGGATTTTTGAATCTATTTTGTGGCAGTCAAAAGGTGAGGAGGAATATAGAGGTTTTGAATTGGCATACCTAAATCCAGTTATTTTTTATAGACCAGTAGAATTCTCAAAACAATCAAGAAAAGGTAATGCTTTGATGGGTGCAACTTTTAATATGAAATATAAAAAGCTAATTTTTTATAGTCAGCTCTTGTTAGATGATTTAAATATTTCTAGGCAAAAAGATGCAGATGAATCATATACATCAGGTTTTTTCCAAAATAAATTTGGATATCAGCTAGGTGTTAAAGGAAAAGTTAATTCATTTGATTATTTATTTGAATTTAATCAAGTTCAACCTTACACATATGCTCATAAAATAGTTTTACAAAACTATTCTCATATGAATCAAGCTTTAGCCCACCCTTATGGTGCAAATTTTAGAGAATTTGTTAGTGTATTTAAATTTAATAAAAATAATTGGATTTATAAATTAACTGGTAAATATGTTAAGATTGGTTTAGATTCGATTGATACTCATTATGGTCAGAATATTTTTATGTCAGATTTTAATGCTAGTACAGGTGGTGAATATTCTTATGGTAATTATAACGGTCAAGGAGTGCAAACTCAAGTATTGTCTATTGAAACAGAAATAGCATATAAATTAGATTGGTTAACCGTTTTTGGAAATATGTATTTTAGATTACAAAATTCTAATCTTTTTGAAGAAAATATATTTTTATGTTCTTTTGGAATAAGAACATTCCTTTTTTCTAAATATAAATACTATTAAATTATTCAAACCCTACTTCGTCTCCATTTTTGTAGGCGACGACAAATGTATTATCATATCCTTTATCTTGCATTTGTTTTTGATACTTTTTTACATCATCAACATTATAAAATTTACCGGATAGATAAACAGTTCTTATATCATCTAAAGGAA